>OEIU01000024.1_pt1 | contig 140881 bp, 109 predicted proteins | sample 1539221 | NCBI WGS metagenome assembly OEIU01 (sample SAMN03792071, study PRJEB22550) | activated sludge metagenome | feature: wastewater treatment plant; material: activated sludge; isolation source: Wastewater treatment plant of a petroleum refinery complex | place: Argentina: Zarate... | reverse complement strand
GCGCCGCATCATTGCCGCGCTGCGATCAGCCGATAGCTGGATCATGCGGCAGGCAGTACTGCCGAAACACCGGAGTCATTTGCATGCGTCCCAGAATTCCAGCGGTCGCGCTCGCCGTCGCGGCTGCCCTGCCGTCGCTCGCCGCGGCGGTCGACTTTTCCTACAGCGGCTTTTCGACGGCCGCCTATGCCCAGACCGACACCGACCTGGCGCAGGTGGGTTACGTCGGTCAGCCCGAAGGCATCGACGAGGATGGTTCGTTCAAGGCGGACTCGAAGCTCGGCGTGCAAGTGACCGCCCGGTTCAACGATATGTTCTCGGCGACCGTGCAGGGCGTCGCGTACACCGATCTGACGTCGAACTGGGAACCCCATCTCGACTGGGCCTACATCAAGTTCCAGCCCGTATCGAACCTGAGCGCCCGTGTCGGCTACATGCGTGCGCCGACCTTCATGTTTTCGGACTCGGTCTTCATCGGCTACGCGAACAGCTGGATCCGCACGCCGATGGAGGTCTACAACCTCACGCCGGTCTACCAATTGCGCGGCGCCGATCTGCTGTGGCGCCAGTCCGTCGGCGCCGTCACCGTATCCGTGCAGCCCTACTACGGCGACAGCGAACTCGAAGCCGGCGATCCTGCGACGACCGTCGACGTGAAAGAGTGGTATGGGCTGGCCGCGTCCGCCGAGATGGGCTCGTTCATGGTCCGCGCCGGTTACGGCCGGCAGAAGCTCGATACCGTCAATGCACAGCTCGCCGGTGTCATCGACCAGCTGCGCATGCTGGCCGGGATGGGCTGCGCGGGCTGCGCGACCGATGCCGATGGTCTCGATCCGACGAGCTCACCGTACGAGTATCTCGATTTCGGCCTGCAGTTCGACAACGGCACGAATCTCGCCATCGTCGAGTATGGCAAGCGCGAAAGCGGACAGTACGTTGCGCCGGACATGCACTCGGCATACGCAACCTATGGCCATCGTTTCGGCCCACTGATGCCGTACGCCACGTATGCCATCGCCCGCCGCGACGGTGCGAACGCCCCCGCGATTCCCGCCGGCAGCCCGTTCGCGGCGATCGCCGCTGCGGCGAACGCGACGCTGGCTTCGACCGGCAACGACCAGGATTCGTACACGCTGGGTTTGCGCTACGAAGTGCCGAGCTTTTCGATCGTGAAGGGCGCCATCGTCAAGCTGCAGTACGATCACATCGAAGCAAAGGAAGGCAACGGCCTGTTCATCAACGTCCAGCCCGGATTCGAGGGTGAGACAGACATGATCAGTGCCTCCTTCGACTTCATTTTTTGATTGGAGAACGTCATGCACAAGACCATTGCAACCCTGACGTTCGCCGCACTGGCGCTGGGTTCGCTCAGCGCGACTGCCGACATCGTCGTCATCGTGAATCCGAAGAACGCTGCGGCCTCGCTCACTGCGGAGCAGGTGTCGGCGATCTATCTGGGCAGCGCCACCAACTTTCCCAGCGGCGGCGCCGCGACCCTGTCTGATCAGCCGGAATCGGCGGGCATCCGCAACGACTTCTATCAGAAGGCGACGGGCCGTTCGTCCGCGCAGGCGAAAGCCACGTGGGCGCGCATCACCTTCACGGGCAAGGGCACGCCGCCGAAGGAACTGAAGAGCGATGCGGACGTGAAGGCATTCGTCGCCGGCGATCCGAACGCGATCGGCTACATCGATTCGTCCGCGGTGGACGGCTCGGTGAAGGTGGCGCTGAAGCTGTGAGGCAGAAGCCGGTCGGGTCAGGGTGGCCCCTCTTCCTGTGGGGCCGGCTTCAGCCGGCCTCTTTGTCAGAGTCAGGCTGAAGCCTGACCTACAGAAACCCCCGGCAACCGGTTTCCCGACGGCCGCTGCTTCTTGTGACGCAGATCATCGGACGAACCTGCACTGAGTGAATCCCCTATCGTCGATACCGGTCGAACCATGCGACCAGGTTCGGGCGATACCGCGTCAGGATCGGCAGTCGCCCGCCGATACAGAGGGGTGCGAGCCATTGCCCGCACCCATGTATCACCGGAGTTCCCATGCGATTCAGAATTTCGACGATCGCGCTCGCCATCGCGGCATCGCTGCCCGCGCTGGCATCGGCGGTCGATTTTTCCTATAGCGGCTTCTCGACCGCTGCGTACGCGCAGACCGATACGGACGAAGCTCAGGTCGGCTACCTGGGTCAGGAGGAGGGCATCGATGGCGACGGCACGTTCGCGATCGATTCCAAGATCGGTCTTCAGGTCACCGCCAAGTTCAACGACATGATCTCGGCCACGGTCCAGGGCGTCGCTTACGCCGACCTCACGGCCGACTGGAAACCGCATCTGGACTGGGCTTACGTGCGGCTGCAGCCGACGTCGAACTTCAGCGCCCGCGCGGGTTATCTGCGCACGCCCACCTTCATGTTCTCCGACTCGGTGTTCATCGGTTACGCGAACCTCTGGGTGCGTCCGCCGATCGAGGTGTACAACCTCGCGCCCGCGTACCAGCTGCGCGGCGTCGACCTGCTCTGGCGCACCTCGCTCGGTCCGGTCAACGTGACCGTGCAGCCGTACTACGGCGACAGCGAAGCCAAGGTCGGCACCAACGAGTACACGACCGAAGTGCCCGAGTGGGGCGGCATCGTGGTCTCGGGCGACTACGGTTCGCTCACCACCCGTCTGGGCTATGGAAGGATGGAACTGGGCACCACGACGCCGGCGATCGTGCCCCTGATCACGGCGCTCAACGGCGTGCCGGCCGTGGCCTGCGGCGCCTGTGCGTCGGAAGCCCGCCGCGTCGATCTCGATGGCGAGAAGTTCACGCTCCTCGACGTGGGCGTGCAGTACGACGACGGCACGAACGTCGTTGCCGGCGAGTACGCGTCGCGCGACAGCGAACACGGCAACTACGTGATGCCGGACGTGCACGGCGCCTATCTCACGTACGGACGCCGCTTCGGCGGGCTCCAGCCGTACGCAACCTACGCCTTCGTCCGCCGCGATGGCGTGCAGGAGTCGACCGCGATTCCGGCCGTCGGTCCGCTGGCCGCGTTGTCCGCGTCCGTCAACGGCGTGATCGGCACGGTCACCAACGACCAGGATTCGTACAGTGCCGGCGTGCGCTATGAAGTCCCCTCGTTCTGGGTACTCAATGGCGCGGTGGTCAAGTTCCAGTACGACCACATCGACGTGAAGAAAGGCGACGGCATGCTCAACGAAGTGCAACCGGGCTTCGACGGGTCGCTCAACATGTACAGCCTGTCCTTCGACTTCATTTTCTAGGAGAGGCACATGCGCAACATCATTGCAGGTCTCGCGCTCGCGCTGGCTGCGGCCGGCGCCAACGCCGACATCGTCGTCATCGTGAATCCGAAGAACGCGGCGGCCTCGCTCACTGCGGAGCAGGTGTCGGCGATCTATCTGGGCAGCACGACCACGTTCCCGAGCGGCGGCGCTGCGACGCTGGCTGATCAGCCGGAATCGGCAGGCATCCGCAACGACTTCTATCAGAAGGCGACGGGCCGCTCGTCCGCGCAGGCGAAAGCCACGTGGGCGCGCATCACCTTCACGGGCAAGGGCACGCCGCCGAAGGAACTGAAGAGCGATGCGGACGTGAAGGCGTTCGTCGCCGGCGATCCGAACGCGATCGGCTACATCGATTCGTCCGCGGTGGATGGCTCGGTGAAGGTGGCGCTGAAGCTGTAAGTAAGCCAGTGACGAAGGTCACGAGAGTCACGAAAGTCACGAAAGTACAGAGCCTGTCTTCGTGACCCGTGTGACCCTTGTGACTTTCGTGACCACCCCTTCCCCGATTGTCTGGTAAATCTCCGGAAGCCCTCGCCGCGACCACGGCGAGGGCTTTTTTCGTGGTGCCGTTCCACGCGTCGGTGCCCGCGTCGTCTGCGGTGGAAACCGGCGGGTCGAATTGCCCAATCCGGCTTCAGCAATTCCGGCAATTGTCGCGGTTCGCGTGACTCTCCCCCGGGTTCCGGAGGACGCCCCTCAAGATGTCCGGACGACGAACCGATACGGCGGCAGGACGAACAACGGAGAGTTGTTCACATTCAACATTGAGTCAGGAGCGATACCTTCCATGCGATTCCGCACTTCGATCATTGCACTTGCCGTCGCCGCTGCGCTGCCTTCGGTCAGCTCGGCCGTGGAGTTTTCCTACAACGGATTCACGACCGCGGGCTACTCGCAGCTCGACAAGGATGACGTCGTGTTCAAGACCACCAACGACATGGACGGCATCGATTCGGACGGCTCGTTCGAATACGACTCGATCATCGGCCTGCAGGGCACGGTGAAGTTCAGCGACCAGTGGGCGTTCACCGCGCAGGGTGTGGTGAAGCGCGAAACCGACGGCGACTTCGGCCCGAGCATCGACTGGGCGTATCTCAAGTGGCAGCCGCTGTCGAATCTCGCCGTGCGCGCCGGCCTCACGCGTCCGCCGACCTTCATGTTCTCCGATTCGATCTACGTCGGTTACTCGAACATCTGGGTGCGTCCGCCGCTGGAAGTCTATGGCATCTCTCCCGTGTACCAGCTCGCCGGCGTCGACGCCGTGTGGCGCACGAACCTGGGCCCGGTCCGTCTGACCGTGCAGCCGTACTTCGGCAACTCGAAGCTCGAACTGCCGAACACGACGACCGGCAACGGCGAATACGAACTGGACGTCAAGGACTGGTACGGCCTCGCGCTCACCGGCGAGTACGGCTCGTTCAGCGGCCGCATCGGCTGGGGCACGAAGCAGTACGACGAAGAGCTGCCTTCGCTGGTCCCGCTGAAGACCCAGCTGACCGCCGTCGGCTATGCCGATCTCGCCCGCGAAATGGGCATGGACCAGAACAAGTCGCCGATCCTGAACGTCGGCCTGCAGTACGACAATGCGACGCAGTTCGTCGTGGCCGAATACGCGCATCGCGGCACCGACTCCATCGTCGTTCCTGAACTGAGCGGCGCCTATCTCACGTTCGGCAACCGCTTCGGTTCGTTCACGCCGTATGCGACGGTGGCGCTGCTCAACGTCGACAGCCCGCGCACCAACGAGGACATCGTGATTCCGGCGCCGGCCCCCGGCAATGCCGTGCTGCGCGCGACGCTGGCGTCGCTCGACGCCACGGTCGACAGACTGGCGGGCGCCGTCAGCGACCAGAACACGTACTCGCTCGGCCTGCGTTACGACGTACCGGCGTTCTCGGTGGTGAAGGGCGCCGTCGTCAAGGCGCAGATCGATCACATCGATCCGAAGGACGGCAAGGGCTTCTTCGGCCAGGCACCGGTCGGCTTCAGCGAGTCGGTCAACGTCTACAGCCTCACGTTCGATTTCATTTTCTGATCGAGAGAGAAAGCACTCCATGCGTAATCTGAAAACTCATTCATGGCTGCTCGCCTCTCTGCTGGGCCTGGGCACGCTGGGCGCACATGCCGACATCGTCGTCATCGTGAATCCGAAGAACGCGGCGGCCTCGCTCACTGCGGAGCAGGTGTCGGCGATCTATCTGGGCAGCACGACCACGTTCCCGAGCGGCGGCGCTGCGACGCTGGCTGATCAGCCGGAATCGGCAGGCATCCGCAACGACTTCTATCAGAAGGCGACGGGCCGCTCGTCCGCGCAGGCGAAAGCCACGTGGGCGCGCATCACCTTCACGGGCAAGGGCACGCCGCCGAAGGAACTGAAGAGCGATGCGGACGTGAAGGCGTTCGTCGCCGGCGATCCGAACGCGATCGGCTACATCGATTCGTCCGCGGTGGATGGCTCGGTGAAGGTGGCGCTGAAGCTGTAAGTAAGCCAGTGACGAAGGTCACGAGAGTCACGAAAGTCACGAAAGTACAGAGCCTGTCTTCGTGACCCGTGTGACCCTTGTGACTTTCGTGACCACCCCTTCCCCGATTGTCTCGTGAATCTCCGGTGGTACAGTCCCCGCGACTGCCTGCCACCGGAGTTCCCATGTATACAGTCCCGCGTCATGGCGTGCTGTTCGCAGCGCTGCTCACGACCTCGTTTGCCGTCACGGGATGCAAGCGGCACGAACCCACACCGACCCCCGCGCCGCAATCGGCGCAAGCCGTCAGCGCCGAAGCGAAGCGCGCGGCGTCGCAGATCACCGCAGATTTCCTGCGCACTCACATCACCACGCTGTCCTCCGATGCCTTCGAGGGCCGCGGTCCGGCGACGCCGGGCGACACCAGGGCGCGCGACTATCTCGTCGAGCAGCTGAAGCAGATCGGTTTCGAACCGGGCGGTCCGGACGGTGGCTGGCAGCAGACGTTCGACGTCGTCGGCGTCGAGGCGCAGATGCCGAAGCAGTGGACCTTCAGAAAGGACGGCAGGCAGGCCTCGTTCAAATGGTGGGACCAGTACATCGCCGGCAGCGGCGTGCAGGCGGAGAAGGGCGCGATCAAGAATGCGGAAGTCGTCTTCGTCGGCTATGGCATCCAGGCGCCCGAATACGGCTGGGATGATTTCAAGGGCCAGGACCTCAAAGGCAAGGTCCTGCTGATGCTCAACAACGATCCGGACTGGGATCCCGCGCTGTTCGCCGGCAACACGCGTCTCTACTACGGTCGCTGGGTCTACAAATATGAGAGTGCGGCGCGCCAGGGTGCGGCCGGTGCGATCATCATTCACACCACGCCGTCGGCGGGTTATCCATTCCAGGTCGTGCAGACATCATGGAGCGGCGAGCAGGTCGAACTGCCGGCCGAGAGCGAACCGCGCCTGCAGGCGAAGGCGTGGCTCACCGAAGACGCCGCGCGCGAACTCGTGCAGCTCTCCGGCAACGATCTCGACCAGCTGCGCGAGGCCGCGAAGTCGAAGGACTTCCAGCCCGTACCGCTGGGCGTGAAGACGTCGTTCGCGTTCGACAACAAGATCAAGCGCTCGACCACCGCCAACGTCTACGGCGTGCTGAAGGGCAGCGATCCGCAACTCGCGAGCGAGTATGTGATCTACACGGCGCATCACGATCATCTAGGCATCGGCGCGCCCGACAAGGACGGCGACACCATCTACAACGGCGCGATGGACAATGCCTCCGGCACCGCGATGGTTCTCGGCATCGGCAAGGCCTTCAAGGCGTTGCCGAGCGCGCCGCGTCGTTCCGTGATGCTGCTGTTCGTCGCCGCGGAAGAGCAGGGTCTGCTCGGGTCGAAATACTTCGCCGAACATCCGACCATGCCGCCGGGCAGGATCGCCGCGAACATCAACTTCGACAGCGGCAACATCTGGGGCCGCACGAAGGACGTGACCTACATCGGCAAGGGCAAGTCCTCGCTCGATGCCGTGCTCGAAGCGGTCGCGGCGACGCAGGGCCGCACCGTGTTCGCCGACCAGTTCCCGGATCGCGGCAGCTTCTATCGCTCCGACCAGTTCAACTTCGCCAAGATCGGCGTGCCTGCGCTCTACACCGGCAGCGGCACGGACTTCATCGGCAAGCCGGAAGGCTGGGGCCGCGAACAGCGCGAGAGCTACGAGAAGACCAGCTATCACCAGCCCTCGGACGAGATCAACGACCGCTGGAATTTCGAAGGCATGATCGAAGACGCCCAACTCGGTTTCTGGACCGGCCTCGATGTCGCGAATGCCGACGCGATGCCGACGTGGGTGCCGGGCGATGAGTTCGAGGCCGCGCGCAAGCAGGCGCTGGAGGCGGTCGCGGCGGAGTGATCTTTCTGTGGGGCCGGCTTCAGCCGGCCTCTTTCAGAAGTCAGGCTGAAGCCTGACCTACAGTCAGAGGGCCGGCTAAAGCCGGCCCTACAGCAGGAAGATAGAGATCACGCCGCCTTGATCACGAACCCCATCCGCGGAAAGTGCACCGCCACTGCACCGACCAGCGGATCCTCACGCCGGATCACCACTTCTTCAGGCGAAATCGACACCAGCTCGCCGGCGACCGGATCCTTGCCCGTATCGTCGGGCGTCACTTCGATCTTCATGCCGGGCTTGCGGCCCAACGGCTCGTTCGCATCGAGGCGCTCGCTCGCCTGCGGTGTGGCCGCCTTCGCAATCGCGAGCGCTTCCTTCGCATCGAGCGCCGTCGGCGTGCCGTGACCGATCTGCTTCACTCGCTCCATCCACGCCGTCAGTCGCGGAAATTCGGCGAAGGCCGTCGTCACGCCGGCGTTCCTGATGAACCAGCACGGGTGATACACGGCGCAATCGAGCAGCGTCGGCTGCTGACCCTGCAGGAAGGGGCGTTCGTCCGCGAGCATGTGTTCGAGCCACACCCACTGCGTCCGCAATTGATCGACGAACATCGGCGCCGCGGCGCGCAGGCGTTCGATGTCCAGCGGCCGTCCCGACATCTTCGCGCGATCTTCGGCGAATCCCGGCGGCAGCTGCGCCATGTCGCGGCCGCCGAAGGCGAGTCCCACCGCTGGCATGAACACGTTGCGGTCGTGCCAGAACGCCAGCGCATTGGCGGTGCCGGCGTCGGTGCCCGCGTACAGGCTCGGCTGCGGATGACGCCGCTCCAGTTCGCGCAGGATGCAATGCGTGTCGCAATAGATGTCCGCGCCGATCTGCATCACCGGCGTCTTGCGATAGCCGCCGGTGAGCGGCATCAGATCCGGCTTGGGCATGATCATCGGGATGGTGACGGAGCGCCACGACAGGCCCTTGATGCCGAGCGCGATGCGCACCTTCTCGGCGAACGGCGAAGTCGGATAGTGATGCAGGATGATGTCGTTCATGTGGTTTCCTGTTCGCCCGGTGAGGCTGCCGGCCAGCGCGTATGATGCCCGCTGCCCCACGGGCCGCAATCACATTCTCATCGCAGTCTTCCGGAACCGTCATGCAGTCCCATCGTGTGTTCGTCTCCGGCATCGCAGCAGCACTGATCCTCGCCGGCTGCGGCCGACAGCCGCAGCCGCGTCCGCCGGAGCCCGTCACGCTGGCGACCGCGCCGTACAAGGCCGGCTCCCTGTCGATCCAATGCGGCACGCTCATCGACGGAACAAGTGATGCGCCGCGTAGCGAAGTCACGGTCGTCATCCGCGAAGGAAAAATCGCCGCGGTGAATGCAGGCTACGACAAACCTGCCGACCTCGCCTCGCTCGATCTGCGCGACTACACCTGCCTGCCCGGCCTGATCGACATGCACGATCACATCACCGAGACCTTCAGCGACTCGACCGACATGAGCATCTACCTGCGTCGCAACGACGACGAACAGTGGGTGCTGTCGCGCTCGCAGGCCGAAGCGACATTGCTCGCGGGCTTCACCACCGTGCGCAACGTCGGCGTGTATCACGCCTGGCAGGATCGCGAACTGCGCGATGCGATCGATCGCGGCAATGTCGCCGGCCCGCGCATGCAGGTCAGCGGCTACTACCTGACCATCGCCAACGGCGGCGGCGATCTCATCGTGCCCAGCATGCCGCGCGAGGAAATCCCGCCGGAGTTTCATGCGGGCGTCGCGAAGGGAGCGGAAGAATTCCGCCGCAAGGCACAGATCGCCATCGACGGCGGTGCCGATGTACTGAAGGTGATCGCCTCGGGCGCCGTGCTCGCCTATGGCGGCGTACCGGGCGAGCGCGAAATGACGGAGGACGAGATCCGTGCCGTCGTCGAAGTCGCGCATGCCGCGGGCAAGAAGGTGGCGGCGCACGCGCACGGCGCCGAATCCATCAAGGACGCGATCCGCGCCGGCGCCGACACGATCGAGCATGCCTCGCTCATCGACGACGCAGGCATCGCGCTCGCCAAGGAACGCGGCGTGGCGCTGTCGATGGATGTCTACAACGGCGACTACATCGACACCGAAGGCCGCAAGCAGGGCTGGCCCGAAGAATTCCTGCGCAAGAATTCCGAAACCACCGAAGCGCAGCGTCAGGCCTTCACGAAGGCCCACGCCGCCGGCGTCGCCATCGTCTACGGCACCGATGCCGGCGTGTATCCGCACGGCTGGAATGCGCGCCAGTTTCCGATCATGGTCCAGCGCGGCATGACGCCGATGGAGGCGATCCAGTCGGCAACCTCCGTCGCCGCAAAATACATGGGCTGGGAAGACCGCGTCGGTGCCATCGCCCCCGGAAAATTCGGCGACCTGATCGCCGTGAAAGGCGACCCGCTGCAGGACATCACCGTGCTGCAGAGTCCGATCGTCGTGATCAAGGACGGCCTGGCGTTCCGGCTGCCGGCGGTGCAGTGAGCCTCTACCCGCCCCCGACTCCCGCCGCGAAACTTTCCCTCACTGTCCGTTCCGACATCCGCACTTCCTCGTCCGTCATCCACGCAAAGTGCGCATCGCGCTTGTTCGTCGACAGCGTGAAATCGTTCTGTCGCACTACGCGGATGAACAGATCGAGCGAATGCGGCGGCCAGTCGAGTTGGGCATCGAGCGCGCGGCGGGCGCGATCGAAACCGAGCAGGAAGGCGATCTCCTGCACCAGGTCGTGTTCGATGGTGCGCTCCAGTGCCCAGCACAGGAATTCGGTCTGCACTGTCGCGTCGAAGTAGCGGAAGTACAGTGCATCGTTGCCCGAGGTCGGAATCTGCGGCGTATCCGGATTCCAGTCCGTGCGCGCATTGACGGCCTTCGAGAAATTTTCGAGCGTGGCGACATAGGCTTCGAGGTTGGCGAAGATCACCGCCGACACCGGCAGGACGATGCCTTTCGGCGTGAAGCCGCTCGACGAAAGCACCTCATGGATCAGGTAACGATGCAGCCGGCCATTGCCGTCCATGAAGGGATGGATGAACACGAAACCGAAAGCGAGCGAGGCGGCGGCCACGACGGGATCGAGATCTCCGGGCGTCGCACGCAACGACTCCGACATCGCCACGAGTCCTTCCATCAGCGAACGTGCGTCGTCGGGCCGTGGCGGAACGAATGCCACGCGCTTGCGATATCCCAGATCGTCGCCGATCCAGTTCTGTTGCGTTCGCCATGACGCCTCGCGAAAGCGCGGATCGACGACTGCATTCTGCAATTCAACGAACCGATCCTCTGACAGCGATGCGCCGGTTTCCGCCTCGCGCAGCAATTCGGCGAACCGTTGCGCCTTCTGCACACTCGGTTTCTCGCGTTCGACTTCGAAGGACGACTGGGTTTCCATCAGATACAGGAAGCCGGCGGCCCGCTGCAGCAATGCATGGTCGTAACGCGCGAGCGTCTCGTGCGTCAGGCGCGCCAGGTCTTTCTCGATCATGGCCTGCAGACGAGGCGTCTTGCGCACCAGCGGACAGAACTCGCGATTGCCGGGCAGGTTGTCGACGATCCGGAACTTGGAATCGCGTGCGCCGCGCGCGCGGCCGAACTGCAATTTGTCGTCGACCAGCCTGATGTACGAGGACCGCGCGGGTGTGGCGAAGGGAATGGATTCGCCGGTCAGCCATTCGTAGAGATAGCCGAGCCGTCGTGCGTAGGCAGACTGTGGGCTCGCATCGAGCAGCGGCTGGATGTCCTGCGCACCACGTCTTGCGAACAGCAGCGCCAGCACCTGCAGATTGATGCCTTCGTATCGCAGAGCAAACAGCAGATCGGCCTGCGGTGTGTCGTCGGGTCGATAGGTGGGCTGAAAGCGCTGGAGATCCTGCTCGCCCTGCCGGATTCGGTCGCGACCTCGCACCGCGCTGTCTATGACGGCCGCGGTTGCCAGGGGCAGGGCGGCGAGCCCAAAGCGCTCCACCAATCGGTGGTACCCGACCCTTTGCGCACCCGCTCTTTTTTCCATGACAATGACCGTCTTTTCCATGAAATAACCGCTTTCGCAGAGACTATCCATGAAATTACCGGGATGCCAGTCTCATAGCGGTCATTTTATGGATTAGTAGCAAAAACACGGTGATTTCATGGAAGCAGCGGCGGATTCATGGAAGCAGCTCACCGCGAGGTCTCCTCGCCCTCCTTCGTCAGCGCTTCGACCGTCAGATCAAACTCCCACGCGCCCCTTCCACTTCCGTGAGTACCTATCGCCGCGGGCCGTCAGGGCTGCCGAAGGCTGGAATTCTTTCTTTCAGCGGGGCGAAGAAATGCGTCGGGCTATGCACATAGAACACCGCAGATTCCTGCATGCTCGTGTGCGGCGGAACGTCTCGCGCCGGCACATGAATCGGAGTCGATCATGAAAATAATCCCGAGCTCCTTCGCGACGATCATTGTTGCCGTACTCACTGCCATGTCAGGTGCTGCCCACGCAAAGTCCGTCAAACCCGTCCTGCACGGCCAGCACTGGGTCGCCGTCACCGGCAAGCCGCTCGCAGCGACGGCGGGTGCGAAGATCTTCATGCAGGGCGGCAATGCCGTCGATGCGGCGTGCGCGATGATCGCGGCGACGTCGACGATGTGGGACACGCTCGGCTGGGGCGGCGAGACGCAGGCGCTCATCTATAACCCGCACACGGGCAAGGTCATCGGCGTGAATGCGCTCGGTGTGGCGCCGACGGGTGCGACGCCGGAGTTTTTCAGGAAGAAGGGTTACGACTATCCGCCCGAGTTCGGGCCGCTCGCGGCCGTCACGCCGGGTACGCCCGGCGGCATCATGGTGATGCTCGCCGAGTACGGAAAACTCAGCCTCGCGGAAGTGCTGGCGCCGGCGATCGACATGGCCGATGGCTATCCGATCGAGGAGCAGGCGGCGAACACCATCGAGCGCTGGAAGGACGAACTGCGCAAGTGGCCCGAGTCGCGGCGCACGTTTCTCGTTCATGAGAACGATCCGGCCTTCAAGGGCCGCGCTGCGCCGGTCGCCGGCGAAATGTTCCGTCAGCCCGATCTTGCCGCGACGCTGCGCAAGCTGGTGGAGACGGAAGCGGCCGCATTGAAGGCCGGCAAGTCGCGCAAGGACGCGATCATGGCCGCGTACGACCGCTTCTACCAAGGCGACATCGCGAAGGAATTCGCGCGCGGTTCGCGCGAACTCGGCGGCCTGCACACGCCGGCGGATCTCGCCAACTGGCAGGTGCATCTCGAAGAACCCGAGACCACCCACTATCGCGGCATCGACGTCTACAAGCTCACGACCTGGGTACAGGGTCCGTCGCTGCTGCAGGCGCTGAACATCCTCGAGAACTTCGACCTCAAGTCGATGGGTTACAACAGCTCGCGCTACATCCACACGCTGTATCAGTCGATGAACCTGGCGTTCGCCGATCGCGATTTCTACTACGGCGATCCGCGTTTTCCGCCGGAGGAGCCGATCCGCGGACTGTTGTCGAAGGACTATGCACGCGAACGCGCGAAGCTGGTTCGACCGGATCGCAACGATCCCGACATCCGCCCCGGCGATCCGTATCCCTTCCAGAACGCCACGAATCCCTTCAAGGAACAGCTGCAGAAGTGGCACACCGTGAAGCCGGCACCGGGCAAGGCGCCGCCGGCGCAATGGAGCCCGATCACGGTCGCCGAGTTCGATCGCACGTTCCGGCTCGGCACGACGAGCGTGGAAGCGGCCGACAAGGAAGGCTGGGTCGTGTCCGTCACGCCGAGCGGCGGCTGGATTCCGGCCGTGATCGCCGGCAAGACCGGCATCGGCATGAGCCAGCGCATGCAGAGCTTCGTGCTCGATGCGGACGACAATCCCTTCAACGTCGTGGCGCCGGGCAAGCGTCCGCGTGCGACGTTGACGCCATCGCTCGCGATGAAGGACGGCAAGCCGCTGCTCGCCTTCGCCGTGCAGGGCGGCGATACGCAGGAGCAGAACCTGCTGCAGTTCTTTCTCAACTTCGTCGAGTTCGGGATGAACGTCCAGGAGGCGGCCGAAGGCGCGAACATCACCAGCTACCAGATGCGCGATTCGTTCGGTGCGCACGAATCCTTTCCGGGCCGCCTGACGCTGACCCACTCCGTTCCCGCCTGGGTACGCACCGATCTGCAGCGCATGGGTTACAAGCTGGAGTTCGTCGAGAACAATTCGGGTCCGGTGACGGCGATCTACCTCGATCGCCAGCACGGCACCCTGGCGGGCGCCGCGGCATGGCACGGCGATGACTACGGCATCGCGTGGTAAGGCCCTTCCTCCTGTAGGTCAGGCTTCAGCCTGACTTCTGATAAAGAGGCCGGCTGAAGCCGGCCCCACAGGAAGAGCGCCCCACGACGGTGCCGCACCGTCCATCAGCGCCCGCGGTCCGTGCGCCGGCGGCGCGAATTCACGACTTCGATGCGACGTTGCCGCGATGCACGGATTCTGTGACAAGTTGCCTGCTGTTCGCGGCTTGCATACTGATATCTAGCGGCTCTTTTCAGCACAGTCGCATCCGGCATGATGTCTTCGGCTCCAACCAAGAAAGATCTCCTGCAGGAGGATCTTCCATCTGCAGCAACCGATGCGCCGCAAACGCTGGATTCGCTGGAAACGTCCGGGACGTTCCTCGCCGATCTGCTGGCCGTCGACTCGGGCGATCTGCCGGCCTTCGATACCACCGTCATCAGCGGCGAGACCGCGCGGATGCTGCGCACGCTGCTCGGCAATCTCGACGGCATGGTCTATCGCTGCCGGGATGATGCGAACTGGACCATGGAGTTCGTCAGCGACGGCTGTCGCCGACTGACGGGCTACGACGCGGACGACCTGCTCCTGAACAACCGCGTGTCCTATGAGCAGGTCACGCATCCCGAGGACCGGCCGCGCGTGCGCGACGAAATCGCCAGCGGCCTGCAGCTGCGCCAGCGCTTCGACTGCGAATACCGCATCGTGCACGCCAGCGGCGAAGTCCGCTGGGTGTGGGAGCGCGGCGCCGGCGTCTACGACATGCGCGGCGAACTCGTCGCCATCGAAGGCATCGTGCAGGACATCACCGACCGCAAGCAGTCCTCGCAGGCGCTGCGCGAAGCGGAGCGGCGCTACTACAACCTGTTCGAGAACGCGATCGAAGGCATCTTCCGCACCACGCCCGACGGGCGGTATCTCGATGCCAATCCGGCGCTGGCGCGCATCTACGGTTTCGATTCGCCGGCGGAGCTGATCGAGTCGCTGAAGGACATCCGCCACCAGCTCTATGTCGATCCGTCGCGCCGCGACGAGTTCATGCGTCAGATCAAGAGTCGCGGCGTGATCGCCAATTTCGAGGCGCAGATCCGGCGCAAGAACGGCGAAGTGATCTGGATCGCCGAGAACGCGCGCGCGGTTCACAACGATGACGGTCAGGTCGTGTGCTACGAGGGCACGGTCGAGGACGTCACCGAACGCAAGCTCTACCAGGCGCGCATCGAACAGCAGGCGAACTACGACACGCTCACCGGCCTGGCCAACCGTTCGCTGCTCAACGACCGGCTGCAGCAGGCCATCCTCACGGCGGCAGGTTATGGCACGCGCCTCGCCGTGGTATTCGTCGACCTGGACCGTTTCAAGTTCATCAACGACAGCCTCGGTCATCACGTCGGCGACGAACTGCTGCGTGCGATGGCCGAGCGCCTGAAAAGCAGCGTGCGCGAGAGCGACACCGTGGCGCGCCTCGGCGGCGACGAGTTCGTGCTGCTGATCAACGGCCAGCGCGATCCCGATGCCGTCGCCGTGGTGCTGGAACGCATGCTCTCGGACATCTCGCAGCCGTGGACCATCCCGCAGGGCGACTTCAACGTCACCTGCAGCATCGGCGTCGCGCTCTATCCCGACGATGGCGACAACGCGCAGACGCTGCTCAAGCACGCCGACACCGCGATGTATCGTGCCAAGGAAAAGGGCCGCAACAATTTCCAGTTCTTCACCGCCGAGATGAACGCGCTGATCACGCAGCGGCTGGAACTGGAGAACAAGCTGCGTCGCGCGCTGGAACGCCAGCAGTTCGAACTGCACTACCAGCCGCGCATCGACATGCAGACGCGCCGCATCGTCGGCGCCGAGGCCTTGATCCGCTGGCAGGTGTCTGCGCACGAGATCGTGCCGCCTGCGCGCTTCATTCCGGTCGCCGAAGAGATCGGCCTGATCGCGCCGATCGGCAAGTGGGTGCTGCGCACGGCCTGCGAGCAGAACAAGGTGTGGCAGGACGCGGGCCTGGAACCGTTCGTGATTTCCGTGAACGTATCGGCGCGCCAGTTCCGGCAGGAGAATTTCGCGCAGACGGTGGCCGACGTGCTGCGCGAAACCGGCCTCGAGCCGCGCTACCTGGAAATCGAACTGACCGAAAGCGCGGTGATGCACGATGCCGAGCAGTTCATCGCCATGCTCGATGCGCTGAGCGAACTCGGCGTGCTGATCGCACTGGACGACTTCGGTACCGGCTATTCCAGTCTCAGCTACCTGAAGCGCCTGCCGGTCGATCGTCTCAAGGTCGACCGCTCCTTCGTGCAGGACATCGCCACCGATGCCGACGATGCAACCATCGTGCGCACCATCATCGCGCTCGGACACAACCTGGGATTGAAGGTCGTGGCCGAAGGCGTGGAGACCGAGCAGCAGCTCGAATTCCTGCGCAGCAACGGCTGCGACGAACTGCAGGGGTATCACTACTCGCAGCCGCTGTCGGGCCGCGATTTCGCGCGCGTCCTCTTTCCGTTGTGGGGCCGGCTTCAGCCGGCCTGAAAACAGTCAGGCTGAAGCCTGACCTACAGGAAGACGGGGCGCTCTCCAGTACACTGCGGCTGCAATGTCCGCTCCCTCCGACCGGTCTGTCGATATGGAACCCGCCGCTGCGGACGACCGCCAGCGCTTCGAGGCGCTGTGCGTACCGTACAAGGCGGATCTGTATCGGTTCGTGTTCTGGTTGTGTCGCAACCGGACGCTGACCGACGACGTGGTGCAGGAAACCTGGCTGCGGGCGTGGCGCTCCATCGGCTCGCTGAGCGATGCCGGCGCCGCGCGTCCGTGGCTGCTGACCATTGCGAGACGCGAGCTGGCACGCATGTTCGAGCGTAAACGCCTGGAGACCGTCGATCTGGAAACCGCGCTCGCCTCGGGCGACGCGGCCTTCATCGCGGGCGATGACGGCGAAGTCGACGAGATGCGAACGGCGATCGCGCAGCTCGAGGCCGGCTATCGGGAACCGCTGGTGCTGCAGGTGCTGTTCGGCTATTCCACGGAAGAAATCGCCAGGCACATGGAGCTGAGCGTGCCGGCCGTGCTGACGCGGTTGTATCGGGCCCGACACCTGCTGCGCAGGAAAATGCTGGGCGAACCGGTGGACGAGAAAGATGTCGATGACCTGTCTTGAATTCCGCCGGGCCGTGGGTGCCGAACCGCACTCGCAGGCGCCGGAAATACTGCAGCACGCTGCGCAGTGCGTCGCGTGCGCGCGCTATCGCCAGCAGATGCAGCAGATGGACTCCGTCATCCAGCGGGCACTGGCGATCGACGTCGATGTACCGGCGTCCCGGACTGCAGCGTCCGCTCCGCGCCGCCGCATCATGCAATGGAGCCTTGCCGCCAGCGTGATGCTCGCCGTGGCACTCGGCGTCTTCTGGCTCGGTTTCCCGCGCGACACGCTCGCGCAGGAAGTGGTGCAGCACGTGATGCATGAGGCGGACTCGCTGCAGCCCGATCGCGTCGTCATCGGCGAGGCCGAACTGGCCGCGGTACTGGCCGAATCGGATCTGCAGCTCAGACCCGGCATGGCCGATGTCACCTATGCGACGACCTGTCCCTTCCGCAATCATCACGTCGCGCATCTCGTCGTGAAGACTGCCGCGGGGCCGGTGACCGTGTTGCTGCTGACGTACGAAGAGAGCGTGAAGAAGTCGCGATACTTCAACGAAGGCGGATTCGAAGGCGTCGTGATGCCCGCACCGCGCGGCTCGCTGGTCGTGCTCGGCAAGGATGCGCCGCTCGATGAAGTGGCGCAGAAGGTGTTCGCGGCGGTGGATTATCGAGTCGGCTGGTGAGGCATCGCTCTGCCTGTGGGGCCGGCTTTGGCCGGCCTGGGAAGGGTCAGGCTGAAGCCTGACCTACAAGAAGATCGCCGCCGGCAATCGCCCGCGCCCGCTCCAGTTCCGCGACCAGCTCCGCCAGCGGCGGAATGTTGCCGTCGCGTTCGATCATGGTGGAGACGCCCGGAAAGCGTCGCACCGCCGCACGATAGAGGTCCCACACCGGCTCCGGCACCGGCTGATCGTGCGTATCGATCAGAAGCTCGCCCGCAGAGCCGTCCGCCCTGCGCTGATGCTGATGACCGGCCAGATGCATCTGGCGCACGCGATCGACCGGAATGCCGGCAAGGAAGGCGTGCGGATCGAAACCGTGATTCACGCTGCTGACGTAGATGTTGTTCACGTCGAGCAGCAGCTCGCAGTCGGCTTCCACGACGAGCGCCGCGAGGAATTCCCATTCCTGCATCGTCGACTGCGCATACGTCACGTAGCTCGAAACGTTCTCCAGCAGGATGCGACCGCCGAGAAAATCCTGCACCTGCTGTACGCGGCGCGCGACGTGTCGCAGGGCTTCTTCGGTATGGGGCAGCGGCATCAGATCGTGCAGATTCGTGCCGCCGACGCCGGTCCAGCACAGATGATCGGAAATCCACGCCGGCTCGATCCGTTGCGCCAGCGCTTTCAGGTCCCGCAAGTACGGCAGATCCAGCGGATCGGTGCTGCCGATCGACAGCGATACGCCATGCATGACGAGCGGATAGCGTGCGCGAATCCGGTCGAGATAGTGCAGCGGTCGTCCGCCGGGAATCAGGTAGTTCTCGCTGAGGATTTCGAACCAGTCGACCGCAGGCCGACCCTGCAGGGCGTCGTCGTAGTGTTCTGGCCGCAGGCCCAGGCCGAAGCCGAGCGAAGGCGTGGTGGAAGAAGGCAGCATGTCAGCGTGACGTTCCCATGTAGGTCAGGCTTGAGCCTGACTCCGGAAGAGGCCGGCTAAAGCCGGCCCCACAACTCCCGTACCCGCGTCACGACTTCTTCTTCTCCGCTTCCACTTTCGCCTTCGCGGCATCGCACTCGGCCTTGCTGAGCGTCAGATAGCCGTGACCCTTGCAGCTGTTCTGACCCTGGCAGGAGTTCTGTGCCGTCGCACAGGCCGATGTGCCCTTGCACGCGTTGACGCCTTCGCACTTCACCTTGGCTTCATCGGCGGCGCTCGCCGGCACGGCCGTCAACGTGCCGAACAGCATGGCGGCGGCAGTGGCGATGGCGGCACCGGAGATTTTGGTCGAGGTTTTCATGGGGAATTCCTTTAAGTGAATTGACGATGACCCGAACGGAAGCGGCGCAATCGGCCGTCCTCGCGCATCAGACCGGCCCTCAGGCTCATTCATTACAAGATGAGCAATCGATGCATCGTGCTCGAGTCACTGCAATAAATATCGCAGGCCGCCGGTCTGTAGCGCAAACATCGCAGGAGAGCATGAATGGGCGCCACCGGCTGGATTCGCAAGATCAATGACTGGACGATGCCGCTGTCGGCACTGGCCGCGCCGCTGGCGCTGCTGACCCGTTGCTACGTCGGCTGGGTATTCCTGAAATCGGGGTGGCTGAAGCTGTCGGACTGGGACAGCACGCTGTTCCTGTTCCGCGAGGAATACCGCGTGCCATGGCTGTCGCCGGCTGTCGCCGCCGTTGCGGGAACAACGGGCGAACTGCTGTTCGGCACGCTGGTGATCCTCGGGCTGTGCGGGCGGCTGAGTGCGCTGGGCCTGCAGGCCGTCAATGTGCTGGCCGTCGTCTCCTATGCTCATGTGCTGCTGCAGGAAGGGTTCGAAGCCGCCATCGCGCAGCACTACCTGTGGGGCTTCATGCTCCTGGTGCTGATCGTGTACGGACCGGGCAAGGGGTCGCTGGACGGATGGATCGAGCGACGGGGATGAATCGCCCGCGTCGGCTACTCGACCAGTTCGAACAGGCGGGGCACTTCGATGCGGAAGGTGTCGACGGTCAGCGGCTCGTGAATCCGCGCGGCATCGATGACGGCGACGTCATCGTATCGACCCTCGCGCGGCTGGCGACAGCGCGTCATCTGCTTCGCGTTCAGATCGACGAGCCAGAATTCCGCGACGCCGTACTTCGCATACAGCGGCAGTTTGATCTGGCGGTCATAGCGCAGGGTGGAATCGGCGACTTCGATTGCCAGCAGCACATCCGCGCCGGCGGGCAGCGCCTTGACGTAGAAGTCATCGCGCCTGCGCAGGATCTGCAGGTCGGGCTGCGGTTCGTTCATGCGGTTGAGTCGCAGCGGCGACTGCACGGAAATCAGCGCAGCATTGCCGACGGCGGCCGTCAGCGCGTGGGTGAGATAGGTAACGATGGCCGAATGTCTGCTCCCTGGCGGCGTCATGTCGATGATCTCTCCATTGATCAATTCCGTTCGCGCATCCGGCGCGAGCAGGCCCATTTCGCCCATGCGGTGATAGTCCTCGACCGTGAGCCGATGCCGGGGCAGCCAGTCTTCCGTCGTTGCGCTCATGTTCGTGCGGTCCGGTGGCGATGTTCCTGCAGGGCAGTTCAGGTCCAATGGCACTCTGCCTGTGGGGCCGGCTTTAGCCGGCCTGAGAACGGTCAGGCTGGGAGAGTGTGCCATCGAGTCTAAGTCCGGTCCCCGGTTGCAGTGAAGCGGATATCTGCAGAACTCACAAAGAAACGGCGTTATGGAAGCAGCCCGGCCCGGCGCGTTACGCTCCCGGCGGGCACTTCACACGCGACGATCCGCCACCCATGAAAAAATTCGTCGGCGCCATCGACCAGGGAACCACCAGCACCCGCTTCATCGTCTTCGACGAAGCCGGTCGCATCGTGGCCAGCGCACAGCAGGAACACGCACAGATCTATCCGCAGCCGGGCTGGGTCGAACACTCGCCGCAGGAGATCCTGCGTAACACCGACAACGTCATTGCCGAAGCGCTGGTGAGCGGCAAGCTCACGGCGCGCGACATCGCCTGCGTCGGCATCACCAACCAGCGCGAGACCACCGTGCTCTGGGATCGCGCCAGCGGCGAGCCGCTGCACAACGCGCTGGTGTGGCAGGACACGCGCGTCGATCCGCTCGTCCAGTATTTCTCCGCGCAGGGCGGCAAGGATCGTTTCCGTGCGCGCACCGGCCTGCCGCTCGCGAGTTATTTCAGCGGTCTCAAGCTGCGCTGGCTGCTCGACAACGTGCCGGGCGCGCGCACGAAGGCGGAGGCGGGCGACCTTTGCTTCGGCACCATCGACGCGTGGCTCATGCAGCACCTGACGCACGGCACCCACATCACCGACGTCACCAATGCGAGCCGCACGCAGCTCATGAATCTCGAATCGCTGCAGTGGGACGACGAACTGCTGCAGACCTTTCGCATCCCGGCGAGCGTGCTACCGCGCATCGCGTCTTCGAGCGAGGTGTATGGCGAGATCGCCCACGGCCCGCTGAAAGGCGTGCCCATCGCCGGCATTCTCGGCGATCAGCAGGCCGCGCTGGTGGGACAGACCTGCTTCGCGCCGGGAGAGGCGAAGAACACCTACGGCACGGGTTGCTTCCTGCTCATGAATACGGGCAATCGTCCGGTCGTGTCGGCGGCGGGACTCGTGACGACGGTGGCCTATCAGTTCGGTACGGCGCCCGCGTGCTACGCGCTCGAAGGCTCGATCGCGATTTCCGGCGCGCTGGTGCAATGGCTGCGCGACAACCTGGGGCTCATCCGCAGCAGCAACGAAATCGAAGCGCTGGCCGCGAGCGTCGCCGACAACGGCGACGTCTACGTCGTGCCGGCGTTCTCCGGCCTGTACGCGCCGCACTGGAAGGAACACGCACGTGGAGTGATCACGGGCCTCACGCGCTATGCGACCAAGGCCCACATCGCGCGTGCCGCGCTCGAAGCCACGGCGTATCAGACGCGCGAAGTGCTCGCGGCGATGGAACAGGATTCGCGCATTCGCCTGAGCGAACTGCGCGTCGACGGCGGCATGGTGGTCAACGAACTGTTGATGCAGTTCCAGGCCGACATCCTCGACGTCGCCGTCGTGCGCCCGCGCGTGACCGAAACGACGGCACTGGGCGCGGCATACGCGGCGGGACTCGCCACCGGATTCTGGAAGGACTCGGATCACCTCAAGCGCAACTGGGGCGTCGATCGCACCTGGAAACCGGCGATGCCGAAGGAACGGCGCGGCCAGCTCTATGCCTCGTGGCAGAAGGCGGTGGCGAGGTCGCTCAACTGGATCGACTAGGACGCGGGTAGCGGGGCTTGGGGCCCGGGTAGGAACATGATTCAATCCCGCCCACGCCCCACCTCCATCCCGCGCCCCACTTCCATGTTCACCGGCATCGTCAAAGGTCTCGGCCGCATCGCGAGCATTCAGCGCCGCAGCGGACTCGTCACGTTCGACATCGAGCTGCCGGGCGGCGTCGAATCGGAACTCGAGATCGGCGCGAGCGTCGCCGTCGATGGCGTGTGCCTCACCGTGACGTCGACCGCCGGCCGTCATGCGACGTTCGATGTGATGCAGGAGACGCTCACGCGCACGACACTGGGTGACGTGCGGCCAGGCACTGCCGTGAACATCGAACGCGCCGCGAAAGACGGCGCAGAGATCGGCGGACATCCGCTGTCCGGCCACATCGACTGCGTCGTGAAGGTCGCGGACGTGCAGAAGCCCGACAACAATCACGTCCTCACGCTCGAAGTCCCGCCTCCGTGGATCCGCTATGTCTTCGCCAAGGGCTACATCGCGCTGAACGGCGCGAGCCTCACGGTCGCGAGCGTCGACAAACGCGCGTCGACTTTCAGCGTCTGGCTGATTCCCGAGACGCTGCGCATGACGACCTTCGGCGACAAAGCCGTCGGGGCACGCATCAACATGGAAATCGAGCGCGGCACGCAGGTGACGGTCGACACGATCCGCGACTTCCTCGAAGAACGGCTCGGTCCGTTGCTGCCGCAGTTCGAATCGCTGGCCGAACAGCTCGCCGACGGCAGTCGTACGAACCGATTGAAATAATCCCTTCTCCTTCTTCCCCTCCTCCGCGAAGCGGGGGAGGGCAGGGTAGGGGTCTTCTTCTCCGCACATCACGAACCCATGAAATTCCACGCCGCCCTCTTCGACTTCGACGGCACGCTCACCCCCTCGCTGCCGCTATGGGTGAGTGCCTACCAGCTGGCGCTGGGCTCCTTCGGCATCGAAGCCAGCGACGAAGAAGTGCTGGGCAGCTGCTTCTTTCGCGACTACGCCGACGTTGCCGCCCACTACGGCCGGTTCGACGCTGCCCAGCTGGAAGTGCAGGTCGACGCCGGATTGCGCACCGCCTTCCTGCGCGCGGAGCTGTTTCCGCTGGCAAGGCCCGTGGTCGAACACTGTCGCGATCACGGCCTGCGCACGGCGCTCGTCACCTCGTCGCCGCGCAATCTCGTGATCGGCGTGCTCGAACGCCTCGGTATCCTGGAGCTGTTCGACTTCGTCACCTGCGGCGGCGACATCGCCAACTACAAGCCGCATCCCGAACCGGTCACCCGCGCGCTCGCCGCGCTCGAATGCGAACCCGCCCGCGCGATGATGATCGGCGACTCGCACGTGGACATTCTTGCGGGCAAGGCGGCGGGTACGCGCACGGCGCTGTTTCTGCCGGACGATCATCATCGATTTCACGACACCGGACGACTGCGCGCCACCGGTCCCGACCACATCTTCGCCGATCACGGCGAACTGCCCGCGCTGCTGCAACTGCCAGGAATTTCCCGTTAGCCCATGATCATTTCCACGCCTGGATCCGATGAGCTTCCCCGCTACGAATCGTCCGAACTCGCGGTGCTCAGCGAACAGCAACTGATCGAACTGATGATCCGCGACGAAGACCGCGTGCCCCGCAACGTCATCGACGAATGCGTGCGCCGCGGCGACGCCATGCTGGAAAAGCTGCAGCTCGTCGTCGGTCCCGATGCTGAATGGAAATTCGCCGAGCACGCCATCGCCGGCCGGTGGTGGCTGGTGTTGCATGCGGCCTTCATCCTCGGCCTGATGGAAGACGATGCAGCAGGGCGATTGCTGCTTGCCCTCATGCGTCGGCTCGCCGGCGATGAAGACCCGGATCTGGAAGACTGGCTGGAGGGTGCCTGGCCGGATCTGTTCGGCAACAAGTCAGACGCGGTTCTTCACGACGTCGAAGTGTTCGCGTTCAGCGCGGGCGCGATGCCCTACATGCGCCCCCATGCGGTCGACCTGGTTCTCGCTGCCAGCGAGTGTCGCGGCCCGGGGGCACTCGACGACGCGCTGGGGAAAGTGGCTGCGTGGGTCGGCGACGAATCGCATGATCTGCAGGATCGTCTGCTCACCGCTGCCGTTCTGCTCAACTTCCCGCGCGCAGCGCATCGGGCGTTGCTGAACGATCTCGCGGATACGCCCGATGGCGCGCTGGTCTTTACGCGCGAAGAGGTGGATGAAGTCTACGAAGCCGCTGAGGACGCGCCGCGATGGCTCGGTATCGACGACGCATGGAGCTTCTACGATCCTGCAGAAATCGCCGCCCGACGGCAGCGATGGAGGGACGAGGCCAGCTTTCGCAAGGACTACCACGACGCGGAATACGAGCTCGTTACCTACGTGCGCGAGTCGCCCAAAGTGGGCCGCAACGATCCGTGCCCTTGCGGCAGCGGCAGGAAGTACAAGAAGTGCTGCCTGGAAAAGGAGTCCAGGGATTGAAAGGAGAGATCCCATGGACAAGTTCGACCGCATCTTCCAGCTCCACACCATCCTCAGCGGTCGCCGCACGCCGATTCCGCTGGAAGACCTGACCGCACGCCTCGAATGTTCCAGGCCGACGCTCCATCGCATCATCGCCATGATGCGCACGTATCTGAATGCGCCGATCCAGTCGACCATGGAAGGCTATCGCTACGGACCGGCGCGCGAGGGCGAGCCCTACGAACTGCCCGGACTCTGGTTCACGGCCACCGAACTGCAGGCGCTGGCCGTCGTGCATCGAATGCTTGCCGATCTCGGCAGCGGCCTGCTCGAAGAACACATCGCGCCGCTGGCCCGGCGCCTGGATCATCTCGCACGCCATCAGCGGCTCAATCTCGGCGAAGCCGCGAGTCGCCTGCGATTTCCGGCCGTGGCGTCGCGGCTCGTTGGCGCTTCATTCCAGATTGCCGCGTCGGCAACGCTGCAGCGTCGCAAGCTCTGGATGGAGTATCACGCCCGCGGCACCGACGAGCGCACGGAACGCGTCGTGTCGCCGCAGCGCATCACCCACTATCGCGAAAGCTGGTATCTCGATGCCTGGGACGAAGGCCGCGATGCGTTGCGCAGCTTCTCGATCGATCGCATCCGGCGTCCGACGGTTCTGGAAGCGCCGGCCATGGATGTCGCGGCCGAAGAACTCGATGCGCACTACGCCAGCGCCTACGGCATCTTCGGCGGTAAAGCCGACAAACTCGCCGTGTTGCACTTCTCGAAGGACCGCGCCCGCTGGGTGGCCGACGAAAAGTGGCATCCGTACCAGGAGGGTGCCTGGCTCGAAGATGGCCGCTACGAACTGCGGATTCCGTATCACGACGATCGCGAACTCGTGATGGATATTCTGCGGCACGTGCCGGAAGTCGAAGTCGTCGAACCCGAATCGTTGCGGTCGCAAGTGATTCAGCGATTGCAGCAAGCACTCGACCGCTATCGATAGCTTTCTTCCCCTCCTCCGCGAAGCGGGGGAGGGCAGGGAGGGGGCTCTCCGGCGCAGCGACGACGCCCATATCCATTGCGCGAAGACATAACCCCCGTACCCCCATCAAAAAATCCCATCGCCCTCCGCCGACTCTCACGAAATGAGACTCGCGCCGCGTTCAATGCCCCCCATCGCAGGCTATTGAACGGATCGCACGGAGGATCCATGACGGAAATCATCCTGATCGCAGCCACGGCCGGCGCATTGGCCGCCGCCATCACCTGGCTCATGCGCGGCGTGCAGTTCGCAGCAGCGCGCGCCACGGCCGACGCTCGACTCGCCGCTGTCCAGCACCAACTGCTTGAGCGCACCACTGAACTTCAGATGCTGAAAAGCGCGCATACGCGCCTTCTCGACCAGCATCGCGAGGAATCCGCGAGCCGCGCAGCAGCAGAGGAGAAATCAGCGCGCCTGCCGGACCTCGAATCGAAACTCGAACAGCGCGATCAACTGCTGCGACAGCAGGAAGCCGGCATCGCGGTGCTCGACACGCGCCTGATCGAACAGTCGAAGGCACTCCAGGAACAGAAGGCGCTGCTGCAGCAGGCACAGGCCGCGCTGGGCGATTCCTTCAAGGCGCTCTCCTCCGACGCGCTACACAACAACAACCAGGCTTTCCTGCAACTCGCCAAGGCGACGCTCGAAAAATTCCAGGAGAGCGCACGCGGCGATCTCGAAGCACGTCACAAGGCCGTCGACGATCTGGTCCGCCCGTTGAAGGAATCGCTCGCCAAAGTCGACGTCAAGCTCGGCGACATCGAGACTGCGCGCGTCTCGTCCTACTCGGCCCTCAACGAGCAATTGAAAGGCCTCGTCGAAACGCACCTGCCCGTGCTGCGCAACGAGACCGCGAACCTCGTCAAAGCCTTGCGGCAACCGACCGTGCGCGGTCGCTGGGGCGAACTGCAGTTGAAGCGCGTCGTCGAAATGGCCGGCATGCTCGATCACTGCGATTTCCTGGAGCAGGAGAACCGCACGACCGAGGAGGGCAAGCTGCGCCCCGACCTCGTCATCAAGCTGCCCGGCGAGCGGAATATCATCGTCGACGCCAAGGCGTCGATCTCCGCGTACCTCGAAGCGATCGAATCCACCGACGAAGCCACGCAGCGCGTGCGTCTCGCCCATCACGCGCGCCAGGTGCGCAACCACGTCACGGCGCTCGGCAAGAAGTCTTACTGGGAGCAGTTCACTGCCGACGCCGGAATTCGTCGTCATGTTCCTGCCCGGCGAAGTGTTCTTCAGCGCCGCGCTGCAGGAAGACCCGTCGCTCATCGAATTCGGCGTGAACGAGAAAGTCATCGTCGCAACGCCGACTACGCTCATCGCCCTGCTGCGCGCCGTCGCGTACGGCTGGCGGCAGGAAGCACTCGCGCAGAATGCGAAGGACATCGCGTTGCTGGGCAAGGATCTCTACGACCGCGTCGCCAAGCTGGGCGAGCACTGGACCAAACTCGGCCAGCGCCTCGGCAGAACCGTCGATGCCTACAACGCCGCCACTGCGACGCTCGAATCCCGCGTACTGGTTTCGGCGCGCGGCTTCGATCAACTGCAGGTCAGCGGACAGCCGAAACCGATCGTCGAACAGAAGCAGATCGAGAAGGTGCCGCGGTTACTGCAGGCGGAGGAGTTTGTGGGGATGGTGGAGGATGAGGCATGAATGGTTCTGATAAAAATTTGGTGAAACGGCTTGTTTCACAAATGTCAGACTCGTGGGGCAACCCCCCCTTATGACCGAAAATCGACCTGTCGAGCGTTGACGAGATTGAAACGGAGCCGGCGTCAGATGAGGCAGCGATGAACGAATGGAGTGGAGCAGCGACACTGCGAGGGCCTAATCTTCGCCTTCCTCCTCTCAGTGAAGCGGGGAGGGTAGGCGGGGATTAGAGGGGCCAAGAACGAAAATGATCCCGGCATTCCCGAACGCCTCGTGCACGTTCCTGAACCGCAAGCCATCGCGATTTACGGGCGGGTGAGGGCGAACCCGAGACGACGACAGAAGAACACCCTGTACTCGAAGCAAACAGACAGAGATATGGAAGAGGAGAAACCAATGCATCTGAACCTTGAAGAGCTGAGAAAACTCGTAGCCGGCGACGCAGTGGCCATTCGTGGTGTGGCAACGTTGGAGCCAGCCGGCGGGCCGGGGGACAAGATCTTTCCACCGACACATGCGGTAGATGACAAAAACAAAAAGCCCGGTGCGAAGTATGCGTTCGAGACCCGTCGCATCAATAGGCAGGACACGACATGCGTGCTTATCGACTCGGTGCAGAGCCAAGCGAACCGGATGGAGGACGCGTTGCAGGCGCTGTGGGACGAAAAGAAGATCGCGCTGCCCGTCGTCAGCGTCGACTTTAAGAACGTCGCGCCTGAAGTGGGCCGTGTCACCTCGCTCACCGCGCCGCACCGCATCGCGGACGCCCTGCTGCGCGACAGTCTGCTCGGCAATGTGCTCTTCCGCCTCTCAGATATGGGCAAGAGTTTGACCGACACGAGCCCCAAGGATGCGACCGCGCTGTTCAAGGTCTGCCCAACCGGGCTTGTGTTCGGCCTGTGGGACAGCACCGGTCCGAAGGGTGGTCTCGGTGCCAAGTTCCAGCGTGCGCTGGTGTCGGAGATCGTCGGCATCAACGCGGTGCTCGGCAGCAAGACCGAAAGCCGGATCGATCCGATGAACATTCTCAAGAAGGCAGCTGACATCTACGAGGCAGAGGGCGACGAGCGATGGACCATCGGCATCGAGAGCGACCAAGGCACTATCACTGCCGCCGATGGCTTACCTGCGCTCAGGAATCCAGAAAAACCAGCAAGGTTCGGTAAGGAAGGCAAGCCCTCAGAGGTCAATCACGGCAACGTCACGCCGAGCATCGACTCGATAGGTGGTGGCGTGACCATCGACGAGGCGAAGCACACAGTCGTGCTATCCCTGGCGGCATTGCGTCGGCTCGGCTTCGCGAGCGGCGCGAACGAGGCGCGGACGGTGCTGGTCGCTCTTGGCCTCCTCGCGGTGCTCGCTGCAGAGGATCGCGGGCATGATCTCCGTTCGCGTTGCCTGCTGGTGCCGAAACCGGGTTGCGCGCTGAAGCTGGAGGCGGTCGGCCGCGATGGCAACACGACGAACCTAGAGCTAAGCCTTGCCGGAGCCATCGCCCTCTACAACGACGCAGTTGGGAAGCTGCCCGATGGCGTCAAGTTTGAAACGGATGCGGGCGTGCTGCTGGCAGAACTCACGCCGTCGCCGAAGCTTGCCGATCTCGTCACGAGAAGCCGCGCGCTGGCGGCGGCGGAAACAGACGCCATGGAGTCGTAATGCTTGCCATCGAGGTCGAGCTGCTGACCGGTCGCTACGCGGCAACCGCGCACAATGATCGCGGACGCGCAGAGTGGCCGCCGCATCCTGCGCGCTTCTTCTCGGCGCTAGTCGCTGCGCTCCACGATAACGATGACGTGGATCTAGCCGAGCGGGAGGCGCTCCTGTGGCTCGAACAGCAGAGCGCACCGTCGCTGCGGGCCGATCCAGAATCGAAGGTCGGCAGGCGTCAGGTGCAGGACGTGTATGTGCCGGTCAATGACGTGACGCTCGGTGAAACCGCCGGCTTATCGTCAGAAGCGTGGGACGTTGAATTCGCCAATCAAAAGACGAAGGCGAGAAGCAAACTCGCGAACGCGGAGGCTAGGTTCCAAGAAGAATCCCTCAAAAATGCCGAGAGCGATGCAAGCAAGAAGGCGTTGAAGGCGATTGAAAAGGCGAAACGTGCCGTCGCCAACGATGGCTTTTCAGATGCGGATTTGGAAACTTCGGTTTCACTCATACCCGAGCGGCGAACGCGCCAAGTGCGAACGTTTCCCGTCGTGTTGCCCGAGACGCCCACGTTCGTATTCCTTTGGCCGGAGGCTGCCCCATCGCCTCATCGCGCCGCACTGGAACGCCTCTGTGCGCGCGTGACGCGTCTGGGTCACTCATCGTCGCTGGTGCGCTGCACGCTCGTTGATGGCGATTTCACGCCGACGCTCGTTCCGAGTGACGAAGGAGATGTTGTCCTGCGCGCGATCGGCCCTGGTCAGCTCGACCGGCTCGACCGAGCCTTCGAGCACCATCGGGGCGTGCAGGGTCGTGTGCTGCCGGCGCGACCACAGCGTTATCGCCCGGTGTCCGAGGAGACAGCGGCAGTCCTGCACGCCGAAAGCGTGTTTTCGCCTGACTGGGTGATCTTCGAGCGCGTGGGCGGTTCGCGGCCGCTCGCTTCACGCACCACCGATCTTGCGCGTGCGTTGCGCGCTTCGCTGATCGAGATGCATGGCAGGCAGGACCTTCCGGCGACGATCTCGGGGCACGCAGAGAACGGCCCGACGCGAGCGCCGCACGTTGCGTTCGTGCCGCTGCCATTCGTAGGGCACGAGCATGCCGATGGTGCGCTCATGGGCTGTGCCCTCGTGCTGCCGCACGCGCTGTCAGCGTGCGACCGTGATGCATTGCTGCGTCTCGTCGCAAAGTGGGAGAAGGCGCGTGCAGATGATCGCGGCGCCCTGCCGCGGGGGGGCGGGACGCTGCCGCCGTTCCGTGTTCGGCGCGTAGACGTGTCGGCAAAGCTCGCTCTCGACCCGCAGCGGTGGTCCCAGCCAGCCATGCGCTTCATCACCGCCACGCCGATTGCGCTAGATAGGAACCCCGGAAACCTGCGCAGCAACCAGGGCGGCACCGCGCGCAAGGCCGCGCTGGAGGCGCAGCGGAGCATCAGTGACGCCTGCCAGAACGTCGTCGGCGTGCGCCCGGTATCTGTTGAAGTGTCTCTCGCGCCACTGCTCCCCGGCGCGCAGCATGTTCGGGACTTCCGTCCTTGGCCTGGGCAGCCCGGCCGTACGCCGCGCGTGCGTGTGCACGCCGACATCCGGTTCGACGCGCCCGTGCGCGGTCCGCTGCTGCTTGGTGCCGGTCGGTATTTCGGTCTCGGGCTGTGCCTGCCCGTGGAGGTCCAATGAGCCTCTCCACCTCCGATTTCGGCGCGTTCCACGCGGCCGTTCACGGTGACAAGCAGCCCTTCGCGTGGCAACAGCGTCTGCTCGAACGGATCGTTGCCGACAAGGTATGGCCACGCGTGCTCGACCTGCCAACAGGTGCAGGCAAGACGACGTGCATCGACATCGCGCTATTCGCGCTCGCACTCGATGCCGAAAAAAATGCAGCCGAGCGATGGTGCCCAAGGCGCATCGCGATGGTGGTGGATCGCCGCATCGTGGTGGATCAGGTCGCCGAGCGTGGACGTACCATCCTTCATGCGCTGCTGACGAATGCCGTGCCCGTCGTGGTCGAAGTCGCCAATCGACTGCGTTCACTGACACGCATGGGTGAAGAACCGCTTGGTGTGTTCACCCTGCGTGGCGGAATGCCCAAGGACGACGGATGGGCACGCACACCCGATCAGCCGCTTGTCATCGCCTCGACTGTCGATCAGGTTGGTTCTCGCATGTTGATGCAGGGTTACGGCGTGAGCCAGGGGATGAAGCCGGTGCATGCGGGTCTGCTCGCCAACGACACGCTGCTTCTGCTCGACGAGGTGCATCTGTCGGAGCCGTTCCGGCAGACGCTCGATCAGCTCACACGCTTGCGCACGCGGTTCTCGGGCAGCGGCGTGAAGACGCGCTTCGCCCACACATTCCTGTCGGCCACACCGGGTACGGACGACACGGAGCCATTCATGCTGTGCGATGACGAGAAGCAGCCGGATTCGCCGCTCGGACCGCGCCTGCACGTCAGGAAACCCGCGCGTCTGGTCGAGGTTGAGGATCGAACCGTGTTGGAGAAGGCGTGCGTGGATCATGCAAGGAACCTGTTGGAACGCCATCGAACTGTTGCTGTGGTCGTCAACCGCGTGGCGAGCGCAAGCGCAATCGCAGCGGAGCTTGGCGATACTCTGGGTGCTGATGCAACGGTCACGCTGCTAACCGGCCGGATGCGACCACTCGACCGCGACGACGTGTTTCGCGAGCTGCGGCCCGCTGTTCAGACTGGCCGCGAACGGAGCGAGGACAGCCCCAAGCGCGTCATCGTCGGCACGCAGTGCATCGAGGCTGGCGCGGACTTCGATTTCGATGCGCTGGTCACGGAGGTGGCGAGCCTCGATAGTCTGCGGCAGCGCTTTGGTCGAGTGGATCGGCTTGGAATGTACGGAAGCGCAGAAGGCGTCATCGTTCATGACAAGTCTGCCAAAGACGATCCTATCTACGGAAAAGCCATTGCGGAGACCGTCAGGTGGTTCAAGGAGCAAGAAAAAGAGCGCCCTAAGAAGTTGAAGGATGAACTGAGGAAGCTCAAAGACGCAGCCAAGAAGCTTCGAGGGGAAGCGAAGGTGCAGGCCGAAGTGCAGATCGCCAAGCGGGCTCAGGTTGATTTCGGCATCCTTGCGCTTGATGTCCCAACGGGCGACGAACTGAGAAAGCTGCTCGCTCCCAAGCCCAACGCGCCAACCCTGCTCCCTGCATACCTAGACCTTTGGGCGCAAACCTCGCCCGCGCCGAGCCAGCTTCCCGATGTGAGCCTCTGGCTGCACGGACCGAGCGCGGGGCCGGCGGATGTGCAGGTCGTCTGGCGTGCCGATCTCACGGAGGATGTGCTTCAAACAGATGATATCGAAGCGGCAACGGCGATCGTCGCGGCTGTACGCCCTTCAGGCCTCGAGGCCATGTCGCTGCCATTCGCCACGGTGCGGGCATGGCTCAGCAATCAGTCCGCGAGCGATTCGAGTGATGCCGAGAGTGCGATGCTCGACGATAATGAAGAGCCGGAAACCGGAGGGCGCCGCGCGCTCCGTTGGAGGGGCGACGAGAGCGAGATCGTCGATGCAAAGACCTTGAAGCCCGGCCACACGCTTGTTGTGCCTGCGGCTTATGGCGGCATCCGTAACGGCTGCTTCGATGCCGCCTCGACCGAGCCGGTCAGCGACCGCGCGGAACAGGCTGAACTGTTCGCTCGCGCGAGGCCGGTGCTGCGACTGCAGCCTGCCGTCATCGGGACGCTCGGACTTTCCCTTCCACTCGACGAGCCGGGTGAGGCTCGCGCGGCGCTCGGTCGCCTTGCTTCAAACGGTGACTGGCCAGCATGGAAGCGCCTTTGGGCGCAGAAGCTCGCCGTCGGGCGCAGATCGCTCGTGGTGCCAGGTACGCCTTCGTGGTCTGTTCTCTATGCCCGGCGCGTGCCTCTGGCGGAGCTTAGAGGCACGATTCGTCCCGATGAGACGCTCGAAGATGGTGTGGAGCTGACAACTGACGGCGACGACTCGTTCTACGCAGGCCGGGCTGTCTCACTCGCTGAGCACAGCATCGACGTGGAGTCGTTCGCGCGTGAGTTTGCAATGCGATGCGGGCTTGGCGTGTGGCTGGCCGAGCACATCGCGCTTGCTGCGTGGCTGCACGACATCGGCAAGGCCGACCCGCGGTTTCAGCTCATGCTTCGCGGCGGAAGCAAGATCGAGTTCTTCAAAGACGAAACGCTGCAGGCCAAATCGGCAATGCCGCCTGGTGCGCGTGAAGCACATCGGCTTGCGCAGCAAAGGAGCGGCTATCCACGGGGCGCACGTCATGAAGTGCAGTCACTCGCGATGTTGAGCAGTCGCATGGATGCGCTGAAGGCGGCATTGCAGAAGGTGGATCCGCAGCAAGCGCCCGATCTTGACCTAGTGCTTCATCTGGTCGCGAGCCACCACGGCTACTGCCGCCCCTTCGCGCCCGCTGTGACCGACGAAGTGCCGGTGGACATCTCGCTCGATAGCCACGCAAGCAAGACCTTCGGCACGCTCGACTTTGCCGCGATCCCGTCAGACAACAAGTTGCATCAGCTCGATTCCCCGCTCGCTGATCGCTTCTGGGCGCTCGTGGAAAAATACGGCTGGCAGGAACTGTGTTGGCTGGAGGCGATTCTTCGTCTCGCCGATCATCGTGCCAGCGAAGCAGAGCAGGGGAAGGAGGCATTGTCATGAGCCGCATCCAACTCGTGGGTGTTGACGGTTCCAATCCGCTCGGTTTCCTTGCAGCACTGGGGCTGCTTCGGATCGTTCCAGGTGCGAAGCTCGGCTTTCTTGACGATGGTTCGTTTCGAGCCTTCGTTGACGGATTCGACGGCAGTAAATCCGACCTCGTGAAAGGCATCGCGGAGGACGCCAAAGTTGCCGAGGCCGAGGGCGCGCCGTGGCGCTTCACCTACACGAAGGCCGCCACCAAAAAGCAAGGACCGCAGAAGGTCGCCGACCTCAAACCTCCGCCTGATGCATTCAAAACGTTCCTCGCGGACTGCATCGCGGCGTGGTCGAAGGGCAGCGACGAGGCAGCGGCCTACGCGGCGGCCTATGGCACGGATGTCGCTGTCGATGGCAAGGGCAACACCAAGCCCACCGCATTCCATTTCACAGCGGCGAATCAGACGTTCCTTGGTGCCGTGGAGGGCATTCGAGCTTCAGTGACTCAGGAGTGGATCGAGCAATCGCTGTTCGAGGGGCATGGGGAAAAGCCTGGTAGCAACCTTCGGTGGGATCCTGGTTCCGAGCGCAACTGGGCTTTGATGGCAAACAATCCGAACGACGACGGCACTCGCGTGGATGCCCCGCTTGAGTGGCTGGCGTTCCGTGGCCTACCGCTGCTGCCAAGTTTTCCGCGCGGCACGAAGATCATCACGACGGGTGTCGTCGGTCGCGGTGATGACATGGCCTTCACATGGCCGCTCTGGACGGTTCCGGCTTCTCGCCATATGGCGCGCTCGGTGCTTCAGGTCGACTGGACAGGGAGTGGAGAGGAGCGCATAGCTCGCGGCATCTTCGCGATCTGCAACTCTGCGATCCGACGAACGAGTCAGGGTTTTGGCAACTTTGGCCCCTCATCAGTGACGAGCTGATGCTGTAGTTGTTTCGAAGACAGTGAGTGAGCAACCCTCAGAGAATCCATGAGGAATGCGAACATCATGCCCACATTCAACATCTCTGACCGTGTTTTCCTATCGAGCTATGGGATCGGTTCCGTCGATTGGATGAGCAGCGAGCACTATGGCGTTGTGTTTGATTCGTTGGGGAAAGTCTTGGTGCGGCGAGACCATCCAGACCTCCGCCTGGCGACCCCGGAGGATGAAGCGCAGATGGCCGAATACTGCAATTCAACAGGTAGTGTTCAGTTGCCGGCAACGACAAAGCCATTCCTTGTCTTCGAAGAAGGCGACGATGAGATTCATTCCATGGGTTCTCACTGGATGCCCTTCTTCGACGATGCAATGTTCGTCGTCGAGCATCTTCCGGAGTTGCTACGTGTTGCAACACACAATCCCGGACATTTGAAATCTCCTTCATCACCACCCCCAGCTGAGCTGATCGAAGAGCGTGGATTTCTGTTGGAAGCATCGACAACGTTGATTGCAGATCTCATGCATTTCACGCCTCAGTTGCATCGCCGGGATCACCTGATTCCTTGGCAGTCACTTAGTGGTTCGTTGGTCGAAACACAAGAAAGTGCGCAGGCATATTCGGAACGCAACACCGGGATAGCGTTGGTCGTTGCGCTATCCAGGAATCCGGGTGAGGCCAACCAGTTCCGCTCGATGTTCCCCTATTGCAAGGACGGCATGAGCCATGACGTCGAGCTGAAGCGGGTGCTTGTATGGGCGGACGGTGTCGAAGCGCAGTTGGAAGCCCGTATCGGGAACGCCTCTATTTCGTTCTATGACACCGAGTTTGCTGCCAATCGCAGCTGGTATCGTCGCGACGGAAAATATCAGTTCCTGTTTGCTGCGATCGCCTACGACGCCGGCCCGGCTCAAGTCAGAACATTCTCGATTCCTCGCACCGTGGAGCACTTCGAAGGAATGCATTGGCTGACTGGAGAACACACGCAACCGGAATTCGGCGCACTGGAGGAAAGATACAGTATGGAGGATATGGTTGGTCTGCTCCCTGTGGATGGATGGGATGTAGACGACTATGAATTCCATGGAGAGATCAAGGAAATCTGGGGAATGAGCATGCTCGGACAGCGGGCTTGGCGCTTACGAACCGTTGTAATGCGGGGTTCTATGTCGGAAGCGTCCGGTGAAGATGGGCGGTTTGATATCGTCGTAACCGAGCGAGCCTGGAAGGGTCATGATCCTCCGCGAGTAGGTCAGGCAATCGCTGGGCATTTTTGGTTGCAGGGTCGCTTGTTGCGAAATATTTCGGTCGTGTGAGATAGGCCATAGCATAGCGACGCAGAGACGCTTCTCGATGAAATCCTCTCCCACCTCGCCTGACCAACCCTGCGCCAACGGCGGCGGCATCGAGGTCGTCGTTCCGCCTGAGGACGATCCCTACCGCGCGCTCGATGAGTTGATGGCCGTCGTCGAAGCTCTGTGTCCGGAATGGCCGGAACGCGGCGTGTTCGTCGATGGCGGAAAGATGTTGCTGTGAGAAAGCATCGGACAGCGAGCAGGTGGTGGCCGCCATGCTCTGTCACAACCGCGCTCTGATCCCTTCGGAAAACACCAGCAGATCATCCAGGCCGTCGCGTATCACCGATTCCGCAATGTCGATATCGAGATCCTGATACTGATGAACGGCGATGTTGCGGAATCCGACCATTCGCTGAAGCCGTGCACTGAGATCGGAGGAAACGAGGCCGCCGCGTTCCAGTAGCGCGAAGCCCTCTCGCGCGTCGCCGGGTACGCCCAGTCGGTGCTTGCGGATTGCCATGTTGGCAAGATCGATGGCGGCTTCGCAGGCGCGCGTGACGTTGAGGATTGCTGCGTCCTGTCGCGTGAAATCATTCCGGAAATTGCCGCCCGCCAGCTCATGTTCATTGCGGGCACGTTCCACGCAACGTTCGAGCGCGGCGAGTTTTCGGGCGGCGATGTTCATGGCGTGCGTCGCAGCGGTTCGCGCATGTACTGTTCGATGATGTCGGCGCGACGTGGATTGAAGAGTGCATAGTCGGTCATGCGTTCTGCCTCCCATCCGAGCGTTTCATCTTCGTCTTGAATCAGCAGCGCACGACCTTCGCGCAGCACTGCGTGAATCAGATCGAGATTGGCCCGGCGCAGATCGACGATATCCACATCACGCCCGGCGGCCGCAGCAATCCGGGCCATCAATCCAAGCTTGTCGGGAATCGCGGAGCGCGGCGGCAGCAGAACGGCAATGTCGATGTCGCTTGCCGGCCCGTCATCGGCGCGGGCAGCGCTGCCGTAGACGTAGACCGCCCATACGTCGGGTAGCGTCGTGGCGATGATGCGCGCGGTTGTTTCGAGCACGGCCGGTTCCATGCGTGGCATCTTACGACGATTCTCGCCTGGGCGTGGGTGCAAGAGGAGTTGCTTCGAGGAGTTGCTTTCGCGGAGGACACCTGTTTCCGCGATGGCAATCGATCCGCAATCGATACACGGGGAGCTGGTTTTCCGATTTGTCGGAATGCCGGCCACACGCAGGTGATCTGCATCCAGGTTTCTGCCGTCCAGATCGAATCCGGTCGCAGAATCCTGCATTGAGTCTCAGTTCCTGAGACTGCCCGGCGCGATCCTGCCCCCAGCCAGGGAAACACAGGATTCGTGCGATGGCTGAGGACACCCTCCCCCAGCAGGAACTGCCGCTGCCCTTTCCCGAACTCAGCGGCGATCTGCCGCTGCTGCCGGCGCGCATGGTCAACGAGTACCAGTATTGCCCGCGGCTCGCCTATCTCGAATGGGTGCAGGGCGAGTGGGCGGACTCGTCGGATACCGTCGAGGGTCGATACGTGCATCGCCGTGTCGACAAGGCGGGCGGCGATCTGCCCGCCACCGACGATGCATCGGACGAGAAATTCCATGCACGTTCGATCACGCTCTCCTCCAACCGGCTTGGATTGATCGCGCGCCTGGATCTCGTGGAGGCTGAAGGCAATCGCGTCACGCCGGTCGACTACAAGCGCGGCAGGCGGCCTCATGTGCAGCGCGGTGCTTACGATCCGGAGCGAGTACAGCTATGCGTGCAGGGACTCATCCTCGAAGAGCACGGCTATCTCTGCGAAGAGGGCGTGCTGTATTTCGCTGAGAGTCGCGAGCGTGTGCGTGTCGTGTTCGATGAGGAACTGCGTGCGCTGACGAGAAACGCGATCGATGGACTTCGGCTCGTTGCAGCAGGCGGCCAGATTCCGCCGCCGCTGGAAGACAGTCCCAAGTGTCCGCGGTGTTCGCTCGTCGGCATCTGCCTGCCGGACGAAGTGCATTCCCTTCTCCGACAGGATGTCACTCCCAGACCGCTGGCTGCTACGCGTGATGCGGCATTGCCACTGTATGTCCAGGCGCGTGGTGCGAAGGTCGCGAAGAAGGGCGAAACACTGGAGATCAGTGTCGAAGACAAGCCGATACAGAGCGTTCGTCTGGTGGATATCTCGCAGCTCGCAATCCTCGGACAGGTGTATGTGACGACGCCGACGCTGCAGGAACTGATGAGCAGGGAGATCCCGATCACCTGGCACTCTTTTGGCGGATGGTTCACGGGACACACGGTCGGCATCGGTCACAAAAATGTCGAGATACGCACGGCCCAGTATCGCGCCAGCTTCGATCCGCAAGTGTGCCTGCGTCTGGCCAAAGGCCTGGTCGCAGCAAAGATTCAGAATCAGAAGACCCTGCTGCGCCGGAACTGGAAAGACGGATCAGCCCCGGACGTGATCATCGACGGATTCCAGGCGGATCTGCGCGGAGTCCAGCGCGCCCAGAACCTGGGCGAACTGCTCGGCACGGAGGGTCAGGCAGCCGCCCGCTACTTCGGAAATTTCTCGCAGATGATCAGCCGCGGTGACGACGACTCGCTGCGCTTCGATTTCGAAAAGCGCAATCGTCGCCCGCCGACAGACCCGGTCAACGCGCTGTTGTCGTATGGGTACTCATTGCTCGTGCGCGCGTGGACGATTGCCCTGACGGCCGTGGGTTTCGATGCCTATCGAGGCTTCTATCATCAGCCGCGCTACGGGCGTCCCGCGCTGGCGCTGGACATGATGGAGCCCTTCCGACCGCTGATTGCAGACTCGAGTGTGATCCAGGCGATCAACAACGGGGAGGTTCGCCCGTCGGATTTCATCAGCGTCGCCGGCAGCGTTGCGCTGACAGAAGATGGTCGCAAGCGGTTCATCGCCACGTTCGAACGTCGGATGGGCCAGGAGATTACGCATCCACTGTTCGGATACAGGGTGAGCTATCGCAGATTGCTGGAATTGCAGGCACGCCTGCTGAGCCGGCATCTGCTCGGGGAGATACCCGAATATCCCAACTTCACGACGCGCTGATATGAAGGAAGAGCACCTTTACGTCGTCACCTACGACATCGCCGACCAGAAGCGCTGGCGGCGGGTATTCAATGTCATGAACGGCTATGGTGAATGGTTGCAGCTGTCCGTCTTCCAGTGTCGGATGAGCAGGCAACGACATGCAGAACTCGTGGCCCTGCTCGACGGCGTCATTCATCACGGCGAGGATCACATCCTGTTCGTCGATGTTGGGCCCGCTGATCGTGTGGTCCCGAGGGTGGTAAGCTTGGGCAAGGATTTCGAGCCCGTCACTCGCGAACCGGTCATCATCTGATTCTCGCCGCCTTCCGCGAGAGCTCCGGTGATGCCGAAAATCCCGGGGAGCGCTCGCAAGTCCCAGCTCTTTGAAAATTCGGAATTTGTTTCCATTTCAAGTTGATTCCCATTGATCGTGTTCTCCATGATCTCGGCCACCTATCGCAGCGCTCGCAGACGGTTCGAAAATACGAACTCGTTCGCGGGGTTGGGAGTGGACGGATTCCGCAGCGATCACGCTGCGGCCTCATTGAAGCCAACGCTGTCTAAGACGATCAAGTTGAACAAGGCGGATTCCGCAGCGATCACGCTGCGGCCTCATTGAAGCACACTTTAACACTTTAACCTCTACCCAGGATCATCGATTCCGCAGCGATCACGCTGCGGCCTCATTGAAGCGGCATGACGGACACCTGCCCCAACTGATATTTCTTGGATTCCGCAGCGATCACGCTGCGGCCTCATTGAAGCTCGGCGACCGCATCACGCCAACCGGCCGGCCCCGGGATTCCGCAGCGATCACGCTGCGGCCTCATTGAAGCGGCGGGCGTGCGCTGGATGCGGTGACGGGCGCGTAGATTCCGCAGCGATCACGCTGCGGCCTCATTGAAGCGAGCAGAAGCGCGAAGCGCACACGCAGAACCGCCTGGATTCCGCAGCGATCACGCTGCGGCCTCATTGAAGCGACGTCTCGATGATCTTGCCGTGCCGCGGGTGTCGGATTCCGCAGCGATCACGCTGCGGCCTCATTGAAGCCACGCGGACCACGGCAACCTCGCGTCCGCCGGCAAGGATTCCGCAGCGATCACGCTGCGGCCTCATTGAAGCGCTGATGCGCTCAGTGCCGATGGGCTTCCAGAGTGATTCCGCAGCGATCACGCTGCGGCCTCATTGAAGCTCCGTCGCCTCCGCCGCCTGATCCGTGCTCTTCTTGATTCCGCAGCGATCACGCTGCGGCCTCATTGAAGCCCGTTGTTGAAGTTGACGTTCCACGCGTAGTCCGAGGATTCCGCAGCGATCACGCTGCGGCCTCATTGAAGCGACAGCTACTCGAATCGGGTCGGCAAGGGCACGCATGGATTCCGCAGCGATCACGCTGCGGCCTCATTGAAGCAGATCCCAGATGAGCTTCGTTTCCTCATCCAGGACGATTCCGCAGCGATCACGCTGCGGCCTCATTGAAGCAGCTTCGCGGCGCGTTCAAACACAACCCGCAGCGACGATTCCGCAGCGATCACGCTGCGGCCTCATTGAAGCGTCGTGAATCCGCCCGATGAGGCGATCGTCACGCAGAGATTCCGCAGCGATCACGCTGCGGCCTCATTGAAGCATAGTTCGCCGCGCGTCATACCTAAGGCGTCACACAGAGATTCCGCAGCGATCACGCTGCGGCCTCATTGAAGCGCGTCACGCACATCCACGGCCCCGATCACACGCCGGATTCCGCAGCGATCACGCTGCGGCCTCATTGAAGCTGCACCGTGCGCTCGTCGAGATTCGTCTGCCAGCAGATCGATTCCGCAGCGATCACGCTGCGGCCTCATTGAAGCTTCCACGGCCCAGCCATCCGCCGCCATTCTTTCGCGGATTCCGCAGCGATCACGCTGCGGCCTCATTGAAGCACGCTGATCGACCACGGCCGCGTGATCGAGAACCTGGGATTCCGCAGCGATCACGCTGCGGCCTCATTGAAGCCGCTGAACAATCGGCGGATGCGCGGGCTGACGCCAGGATTCCGCAGCGATCACGCTGCGGCCTCATTGAAGCCAGACACGATCGTCTGCATCTGACGCACGCGCAGCGGGGATTCCGCAGCGATCACGCTGCGGCCTCATTGAAGCGCCGGTCACGCGCTCGATGTGATCGCCGATCGGCTGCAGATTCCGCAGCGATCACGCTGCGGCCTCATTGAAGCGCGGTACATCGCGAAGAACTCTGGCGCCACCTTCGCCGATTCCGCAGCGATCACGCTGCGGCCTCATTGAAGCACCTGCAATGAACCGGGGTTGACTTTTGGACGTACTGGATTCCGCAGCGATCACGCTGCGGCCTCATTGAAGCGCCGCTTCGGTCTTGACTTTCGCGAGCTCCCCGCGCAGATTCCGCAGCGATCACGCTGCGGCCTCATTGAAGCCCTCTTGGTAGAACTGAGCCTCGATGCTGACCTTGGATTCCGCAGCGATCACGCTGCGGCCTCATTGAAGCGTCAGCCTGCCCGAAACTGACGGAGCCGTCAACTACGATTCCGCAGCGATCACGCTGCGGCCTCATTGAAGCCTCGGTGCTCGCGGCGAGACGTTCGTTGCGAAATTCGATTCCGCAGCGATCACGCTGCGGCCTCATTGAAGCTACGCAGCCACGGAAAGCGGCGATGTTTCTGTGTAGATTCCGCAGCGATCACGCTGCGGCCTCATTGAAGCATCGGTAGTACTTAGGTACTAAGGAACCAAGGGCTGGATTCCGCAGCGATCACGCTGCGGCCTCATTGAAGGACACAGGAGATTTTCATCAATTCCCAATCAACTGCTGATTCCGCAGCGATCACGCTGCGGCCTCATTGAAGGAAAACGGTGTCGGGGGCGGTTGCGGCGAAGGCATCGGATTCCGCAGCGATCACGCTGCGGCCTCATTGAAGGCTTGAAGGTCATGGGTTCACCTCGAAGTACGCGCGGATTCCGCAGCGATCACGCTGCGGCCTCATTGAAGGGAGCGGGAAAAAATCCATCGCGCATTCGACGATGACGAGGGATTCCGCAGCGATCACGCTGCGGCCTCATTGAAGGCAACAGGCGCCGCGTGGCTGGCGTGGCTTGATTCGCGGATTCCGCAGCGATCACGCTGCGGCCTCATTGAAGGATCCAGATTGATGATGATCCGATCATGCCCCGCGGCCGATTCCGCAGCGATCACGCTGCGGCCTCACTGCCAAATCAGTTCAGACTCCCAACGTCATTCTTCGACAGGCTGGTCGTCAGTCGGCCATCGACCATGGACAGCGTCGCGACGGGGACCGTCGCCATCTTGCCCTTGATGATGAGCTGTGCGGAGCCGTCGCCGGCGACGCGATAGACCGGTCCGAGACGGACGCCGTCCGCCGAAACCAGTATGGTGCCGGCTTTTGCGAGATCGCTTGCCATGGCCCCTGCCACGGGCAGCGCGACGGATGCGGCGATCGCCAGAATCGAGAAGAACTTGTTCACGATCAATTTCCCCTGAGCAGTTGCCGATGATGTCGTCACTCGTGCGAGGCCGATGGCAAGGGCTCGTGCATCGGCTTCCGGGAGCGTTGATGAATCTACTTAGTCATCGGAATTCTGCTGGGCGACTTGAATCGTCGTGCGTGACGAGCCGCGCACTTCATCGCCAGGCGGAAGGTATTGCGTCACGGTCTGGCGTGAGCTGCATTGCACGATCGGCGGCATGACATATGCGGAACAGCAGGATCATCGCGCCTGACGTTCCCGGCGTCCGGCTGCAACCACCGACAGATACTGCAGCACGGCCGACACGTCGGCCGGTTTGACCAGGTGCAGATCGAAGCCCGCCTGCGAGGCCCGTTCGCGATCGGATTGTTTGCCGTAGCCCGTCAGTGCAACCAGCGCGAGCGCGTCGCGGGAATGATCCTGACGCAGGCGACGCGCGACTTCGTAACCGTCGATCCGCGGCAGGCCGATGTCGAGGAATACGACGTGCGGTTGCACGCTGCGCACCGCATCGAGTGCGGCCTCGCCGTCATAGGCGAGCGAGACGGCATAGCCGTGACCGCCGAGCAGCAACGCCAGTCCCCTGGCGGCGTCGGCATTGTCGTCGACGACGAGGATGCGCAGGGTGGGCGCGGGCGCATCCTGCGATTCGGTCGTGAGCTCCGCTGCGGCGTCGGCGTCGTCCTGCAGGACCGGCAGTCGCACGATGAACTCGCTGCCTTCGCCGACGATGCTGCGTGCGTGCACCGTGCCGTCATGCATCGTGACGAGCCGCTGCACCAGCGACAGGCCGATGCCGAGACCGCCCTGCGAACGGTCCAGCGAGCGCTGCGATTGCGTGAACAGCTCGAAAATGTGCGGCATCAGGTCCGGTTCGATACCGATGCCGTTGTCGACGACGCGCAGCACGGCGTGCGAGCCGTCGCACTCGGCGAGCAGCTGGATCGTGCCGCCGTCGTCGGTGTACTTTGCGGCGTTGTAGAGCAGGTTGATGAGCACCTGCTCGATGCGCGCCGCGTCCGCATGCAGCCACACTGCAGTCTCTGGTACCACGAGGCGCAACGCATGATGGTGCAGGGAAATCGTCGGTCGCACGCTTTCGACGGCGCGCTCGACGATGTCGCGCAGCGCCGCGCGCTGCTTCTGCAGCTGGATGCGTCCGGACGTGATGCGCGACACTTCGAGCAGATCGTCGACCAGTCGCGTGAGCCGCGCGGTCTGGCGATCGATGATGCCGCGCGCTTCCTGTTGCGATGGATCGGCAGTGACGTTCTGTTGCAGTACCTGTGCGGCGATGGTGATCGCCGCCAGCGGATTGCGCAGTTCGTGCGAGAGCATGGCGAGGAATTCGTCCTTGCGCTGATCCGCTTCGCGCAGCGCGTCTTCCGTGCGCTTGCGCTCGATGGCGAATGCCACCTGGCGCGCGATCAGCAGGCACAGGTCCATCTCGTCGCGCGAGAAGCCGTGCGGATCGTCGAAGTACGCCATGAACTTGCCGATCAGCTGGCCATCCGAGACCAACGGAATGAAGGCCAGCGCGCCGATGCCTTCTGCGAGGATGCTCTCCCGCAGCGACTCGCTCATCTGCGCAGTCGCAGCATCGTCGATGTGAATCGGCGCGGGGTTGGGATCGGTGGGCCTCCACACCGAATGTCCTTCGACCGCTTCTCGATAGCTGTGGGAGAGCCCGCCCGATGCCACGAAGCGCATCGAACCGGCTTCGTCGAAGAGCAGGATCGACGCGCGATCGCATTGCAGGGCCACGACGATCGCCTGCAGTGCCGCGGCGTAGACGTCGTCCAGCGAACGCGTGCGATGCAGCAGGTCCGCCAGTTTGTAGAGAGCATCCTTCTGTCTTGCGGTTTCGCGCAGACGCAGTTCGCTCCGCGCGCGTTCGATCAGGTCGGCCGTCTGGCGCGCCAGCACATCGAACAGGTGCAGCGGTCGATCATCGGCCAGCGGCCGGCGCCAGTGAGTCGAGATGACGCCCAGCGATTCGCCCGAGCGCGAGACCAGCGGCGTGGCCTGCATCGCGCGAATGCCTGCGGCGCGAAAGCCGTCGATTTCCCGGCAGCCGCTGGCGAAGACGCTGTCGTCGATGTCCGCAACGAAAACGCGCGCGCCGTTGCGCATCGCGACGGCATAGGGGCCGGCGGTCTCGGGGCGCACGCAGTCCAGAAAGGACGCGGGCGACGGCGTGTGTCCCTTCCAGGCGATCAGCCGGAACTCGCCGCGCTCCGAATGGAATACCTGCAGGCTGGCCATGTCCGCCTGGGTCAGCGCCAGCGCCGTGTCGAGTATGTGTTGATAGAGGGTCTGGACGTCGCCCTCATGGATGAGTCGCGTGCTCAGTTCCTGCAGGCGGCCGGCATCGGGAAAGTCAGCTGCTGCTGCACTGTCCGCGGGAGCTGCGAAGACTTCCTGACTATCGGTCGAAATCATGACGACGGGGGAACGAGAAGGCGTTGCGGGTCGACCCGGCTTCGCTCCATTGAGTGGTTGTTCTCTTGAGGAACGAAGTGCGGTGGAAGTCTCGCGCGGTGTCGTGATGTTGGCAAGCGAGGTCTTGCGGGAGAAATGTCAGATCACCTTCCACCACGGCGTTGCAAGTACGCGTTCTGAAATCCAGAACGTCTCCTCTCCGCCGTGCAGCAGGAGGCCGCCGAGCGCATCGGTACCGTATTCCTCCAGGAACAGACGCAGACCTTTCGAATCGTTGTAGCCCGGATTCGTCGTGGCTTTCACCTCGATGGCGAGCAGTTTGCCGTTGCGCTCGATCAGGAAATCCACTTCATCGCCAGCAGCGGTGCGCCAGAACAGAATCGACGGGCGCGCCGTATCGAGTTCGCGCCAGGCGAGCAGGTCGGTGCATACGATGTTTTCCAGATGAGCGCCTGTCGGCTGTGCGCCTGAGAGATGCAGCGCAAGACCGGTATCGCTCCAGTAGACCTTCGGTGACTTCACCAGCCGTTTGCTGCGGTTCACCGAGTACGGCTCGAGTCTCACGAGCTGGTACGAGACTTCGAGCAGATTCAGGTAGCGTTGCACGGTCGTGCGCGGAATCCCGGTATCGCGTGCGATATCTGCTTGATTGACGATGGCGCCGAGCCGCAGACAGACCGCCCGCATCAACCGCTGGAAGTCGACCAGGCTGTCGACGGCTGCGAGATCGCGCAGATCGCGTTCGAGATAAGTCTGCGCGTAACCCGCGAACAGTTCGGCGCGATCCGGATCAGCAGCCTGTGTCGGATTGAGCAGCGCAGGAGCTGGATAGCCGCCGCGCGATGCGAGTGTCTGCCATGCTTCTGCCGGCACCGTCTGTTCGGCGATGAGGGTCGGCCAGTCGGCGGCGGGTCGCTCGAGCAGTTCACTCCAGATGCCGCAACGCGCGAGGCCAAGTTGCTCGCGGCGTGTCATTGGCCACAGCGTCAGATAGCGGGCGCGCCCGGCGAGCGATTCTGAAACGGTATGGAGCAGCAGCAGGTTGGCTGATCCCGTGAGCAGGAAGCGACCATTGACCCGCTCGGCGTCCACGCGTTCCTTGATCGACAGCAACAGTTCCGGCACCCGCTGGACTTCATCGATCGTCACGACACCGGGGTGATTGCCCAGGAAGGTACCGGGTTCGGCGACCGCAATTTCCCGGTTCAAGGCGGTATCGAGAGTCACGTAGGGGCGGCCGGCGAACGGTTCGGCCTCGCGGACCAGCGTGCTCTTGCCGGTCTGGCGGGAGCCCGTGACGACGACCACGGGAAACAGGCCAAGGGCCTGTTCGATGCGGGAAGTCAGCGCCCGGGACAGCATGAAATCAATGACTTATAAAAATGCCCATCAGATGGGCAAAATATGCCCATCCAATGGGCGATTTGCAAGGACCTATCTCACCAGCGCCACCTCCAGCGCCCGGCTGTCCGCCCGGCCGCGATCGTCCACCGCACGCACGACGAAATGACCCGAGCGCTGCGGGTTCCAGGCGAGCGCGATGCCCGGCGTACCGGTGCCGATGTAGCTGTCGTCGACGAACCAGTGCAGGCGGCGGACTTCGCTGTCGGCGTTGGCAGCGAGCGGAATCGATTCGCTGCCGACGCGCGCAGCGCGCACCGTGTACGTCGCTGCGGTCACCGGCGAAGTGATGCGCGGTGGTGTGCCGGTCGGCACGTCGCGCTGGCAATCGGCAGGCGCGGGCGGACGACGACGCGGCATGCCGGCTTGCGCGAACAGCTGCAGCAGATCGGTCGGCCAGTATTCGAAGACTTCGCTGCGCGTGGTGGCCGGATCGTATGGCGGGCAGGCCTGCGCGCCGGTGCGCGTGTCGATCCACACGCGCCGATGTACCTGGCTCACGCGGATCGGCGACACGCCGGGGATGTACCAGGTGTTCGCGATCTGCGGACACTCGGCGTTCGGCAGATCGCCCGAGGCGCTGCACACCTCGACTTTTTCGAGTCGCGGCGGCTGGCGAAAGATCGGTTCGGCGAGCGTGCGGTCGCTCGCGGTGATCGCATCCGTGAGCCGGAAGAACAGCGGCGCCGCCGCCTGCACGCCGACGAAGGCCGGATTGCCGGCGCCATCGAAACTGCCGACCCAGACGATCAGCACATACGGGCCGAAGACGCCCGCGGTCCAGGCATCGCGAAAACCCCACGACGTACCCGTCTTCCACGCCACGGGCAGGCGATCCTGTTTGCGCGTGAACGGATCGTCGGGCCGCGGCGCGCGATGCAGCATGTCGAGCGTCATGAAGCTCGCTTCTTCGGAAAGCAGACGCGGTCCCTGCCGCTGCGGTTCGTCCTGGAAATAGCGCAGCGAAGCGAGCTGGCCGCGATTGGCGAGCATCGCGTAGAGCATCGCCGCTTCTTCCATCGTGACTTCGCCGCCGCCCAGCGCGAGCGCCAGGCCGTAGTGCTGCTCCGACGCCATGCGCGAGATGCCGGCGCTGCGCAGGAACTGGTAGAGCGACGGCTGCGCGAGTTGCGATGACAGGGCAACGGCGGGAATGTTGCGCGAGCGGGTGAGGGCGTCGGTGGCGGTGATGGGGCCGACGAAGCGACCATCGAAGTTCTCGGGACTGAAGGGGCCGAAAGCGGCGGGGGCGTCTTTCAGCACCGTGAGCGGATGAATGAGGCCCTGATCGATTGCGAGTGCGTAAATGAAGGGTTTGAGCGCCGAGCCCGGCGAGCGCTTCGCCAGCGTGCCGTTCACCTGGCCGTGGATGTCCGCTGAACTGAAATCGGCAGAGCCGACCATCGCGCGCACGGAGAGATCGCGAGTGTCGACGAGCAATGCAGAGGCGTTGCGGATGCCGATGTCGCGGTGTTCGCGGACGTAGTGGGCGAGGACGCGTTCGGTGAGGCGTTGGAGGGGGAGGTCCAAGGTGGTGTGCAAGGTATGCGCGGATGCCCCCACCCCGGCCCTCCCCCGCTTCGCGGAGGAGGGAGTCGGAATTTCTGCTCCCTCCTCCGCGAAGCGGGGGAGGGCCGGGGTGGGGGCGCTTTTCACCAGCACCGCATTCACAAAATGCGGCGCCGCGAACGGCAACTCGCTCAACCGCCGATAGCGCAGCGGCACCGACACATATTCATGCGCCGTGTCCGGATGCTCTTCCCGCCATCGCACGAACAACCGCTCGCGCGCCGCCCGCAGCGCCGCCGGCTCATCCGCATCCGGATCGCGCCGCGCCGGCGACTGCGGAATCAGCACCAGCGTCAGCGCCTCCGCCAGTCCCAGCTTCGCGGCCGGCTTGTCGAAATACACCAGGCTTGCCGTGCCGACGCCCTGCACATTGCCGCCATACGGCACGAGATTGAGGTGGGCTTCGAGCAGATCGTGCTTGGAGTGCAGCAGTTCGAGCTGCACGGCGCGCGCCATCTGTTCCAGCTTGCCGCCGATGGAGCGTGTGTTGATGCCGTACAGCAGCCGCGCGAGCTGCATCGTGATCGTCGAACCGCCGACACGTGGCCCGCCCGTATAAGTCGAGAACGCCGCACGCACCAGCGCGGCGGGATTCACGCCGAGATGACGATGGAAGTGACGGTCCTCGTGCAGCAGCAGCGCATCGACGAATTCCGGCGACACATCTTCGAGCGGCGTCCACAGACGGTACTGCTGATCGCTCGCCAATGTGAGCCGCAGCAACCGGCCGTTGCGGTCGAAGACGGCGGTCGAGGAGGGAATCTGCTGCGCCAGCGGTTCGCGTGGCCAGTAGCGGATCGCGCTGACTGCGAGGGCCGCTATCGCGAGGATCAGAATGCTCGAACGGAGTAGCTGCATGGAGCGCAAAGAACGAGAAATGGCCGCAAAAAAGCGCAAGGAACGCAAAGGTCAGAAATGAAATCCTGTTTCCTGTTTTGCGATCCTTTGCGCCTTCTTGCGGCCATTGCTTTCAGTTCCTTCCTATGGCCTCGCAACCGTGAGCCTGCCCGCCGCCGAACGCGCCACGACGCTGCGGTCGTACATCGCCTCGCCGTACGCCGGCGGTACGACGTAGGCGCCGACGTTGGTGGCCTTGATGCGATAGACGATCTCCTGCACGTCGCGATTGGCGCTCACATAGAAGACGACGCGGTCTTCGCGCATGTCGGCGTACTCGAGCATGGCGCTTGTACTGACGCAGATCTGGCAAGTCCAGCCTGCGTAGCCGTTTCCACCCGCGTGACCTTCGTCACTTTCGTCACTCGCCGCTTCGGCGAATGTCACTTCGCTTGGCTGCGTCGGCACGACCAGTTCGAAGCCGCCGGGCAGCAGATCCACCAGCGCGATGCTGCCGATATAGTCCGCCTTGAGCCCGCGGAACTTCAGGCGCACGTTCACCTGCTGACCCATCCTGATCTCGGCGAGCGGCTTGCCGCTGTCGTCCGTGTACTCGCGGATGACTTCAAGACCTTCCTTGATCGCGGCGGTCGGCGGTTTGCGATCGAAGCCTGACGTTTCGATGAGGTAGTAGCCCGCGATGCCGGCGTTGTTGCCGAAGCGCAGCGCCGCTGCCTGGTCAGTGAAATCCACCTTCGGGAACAGGCCGGACGGCAGCGCGAGTGCGCGCACGCGCTTGTCCTTCAGAACTTCGGCAATCGCCAGGTTGCGTTCGGCGCCCTGGGTCGCGTTGGCATAGGCGTCGAGCGCGAGCAGCGTCGTGCCGGCGGAGAGCGAGTGGTAGTAGCCACCGGTGACGCGCTGCGCCAGCGTCGTCATGACTTCATGCGGAATGCCGCTCAGCCGCTCGGGGAAGTGGCGCGCGTTGATGAACAGCAGCAGCGCATCGCGCGTCATCGCGTCGTAGTACACCTCGTCCGGCGTCTTCGTCGCGAACCGGATATCGCCGATCAGCGCGTTCGCATCGCGATCCTGTTTCATCAGGTCGAGCGACGCGGCGAGCCACGCGGCGGCGAGATCCTGTTCCCACTGACCGCGATAGCGATCGTTGAGCCGCTTGCGCTGCGCCGCGATCTCGGTCGCCATGCGCTGGCCCTGCCGCGTGAGCAGGTAGATCGCGTAGGCGCTCTGGCGTTCGTCAGTGAGATTGTTGCCGTCGCGGGTGGCGAGCGCGCGCAGATAGTTGTTGCCGTTCTCCAGCAGATCGCCCGGAATCGCACCGCCGCGTTCGCCGGCCTCGATCAGCAGATGCTGCGCGTACACCGCGACGAACTCGACCACCTGATCGCTGCCCGGCCACAGCCGATAGGCGCCGGCATCGTTCTGACGCGACCGCAGTTCGCCGATCAGCGCCGACACATCCGCGCCATTTTCGGCACGCACATAACCGAACTCCGGACGTGACGTGAGCAGGACCGCCGGCATCGCCTGGCTCACGATCTGTTCCGTGCACACGTACGGATAGTTCGACAGATAGCTGACGAAGCCGTGAGCGAACTGCAGCGGCAGCACGGAGATGCCGGTGTCGAGCTTGCGATGCTGCGGATACATCTCGCGCGAGATCGCGACGTCGCGCTCGCCCCTGTCGATGACGCCGGCCACGAGCCGGGTCATGTAGGGCGTGGCAGGGCGGATGCTGAGATCGATCTGGCGCCGGCCCGTGCCGCCGGTCGTGCTGGTCGCGAACTTGAGCACGCTCGGGCCGAGTTCATCGCGCGCACGCAGGCGGAAGCGCACCGAGCCTTCGCGACCTTCGGCAATGCCAAGCGTCTGGCGCGGTTCGCCGATCACTTCGAGTCCGCGATCGGTCTCGATGTTCACGCTGACCTGTGCATCGGCGCCCGAGCCTTCGACATTGTTGGAGACACCCAGGCTCACTTCGAATTCATCGCCCGGCGTCACCGTCGTCGGCGCATTCGGCGAGAGCACGAAGTCGCCGCGCACGATGGTCTTCGACTCATGCACGCCGACCCGATCGTCGGCGACCGCGACGGCCATGACGCGCAGTGTGCCGTTGAAGTAGTCGGGCACGGTGTAGGTCACTTCGCGCGTCGTCGCATCGGCATCGAGAACGCCGGACCAGAACGCCACCGGTTTTTCGCCCTTGCGACGGAACGGATTCAGGTGTTTTCCCAGCAGGCCTTCCGCATCGCCGCCGGGCGCCGCAGCGAGGCTGAGATGGCGGAACTCGGGCAGGATCAGGTCGAGGATCTGGCTGGTCGACACTTCGAGCGCGCGCTTCTGGAAAAAGTGCGCGAGCGGATCGGGCGTCTTGTAGCCGGCGACCTGCAGGATGCCTTCGTCGACGGCGAACAGCACGATGCGCGACGGTTTCTCGGTCGAGTAGCGCAGCTTCAGCGGTTCGCCGGGCTTCACGAGTGACGGCGCTTCCACGGTCACCGGGTTGCGCCGTGCATCGACATCGATCGAGAACGACTGCACGCCGTAGGATAGCGGGCTGGTGTAGATCTCCGCCGAGCCCGGATCGCGCACGAACGTCACCGCGACATAGGCATTGCCTTCGAGTCCCGGCGGCAGCTTTATCTTCTGCACGGTGCTGTTGGTCGAGGTCTTGAACCAGCGCCACGCATACGTGCGTTCGCGTTCGATGGTGATGAGGCCGGCGCCTTCATACGGCGCGCGTATCGAAATCTCGACGTCTTCTCCCGGCGCATAGTCCTTCTTCGACAGCGACAGTTCGAGCTCCGCATTCTTTTCCAGCGCCCGCGTGACATTGCCTTCGCCGGCGACCTGGTAGTCGATGCGGGCGAGTTGCTGTCCGGAGGGGTCGCGCACGATGTACGCGAAGTTGCCGGGCGAATCGGTCGCCAGTTTCAGCGCATGACCCGTCGCCGCGATCACGAGCGGCTTCTCATCGATCACGGACTCCTTGCGGCGCGATTCGTATTTGTAGGTGCCGTTCGGCTGGCGCATCAGCACCGACACATAGCGAATCTCCGAACGCACAAGCTTCAAGTCATCGACCGCCGTCTGCTGCGACTGCGGATCGATGGCGATCAGGTTCACGGTGCGCGGCGTGTCGCGCCGCAGGTAGGAGAGATCGCCGTCCGCCTTGTAGCCGACGAGATACTTCATGTTCGACACGAGTTGCGCCGCTTCGGTAGTCACGCCGCGTCCACCATCGGCTTCGAAGCCCTCCATGACCAGGTGGACGCGATAGGTCGCGCGTGCGAAGCGCTGCAGATTCAACGCCAGTGTTGCCTTGCCCGCCGCATCGGTCGTCGTGTCAGCCAGTTCTTCGCTGAAGCCTTCCTTCGCAAACTGCGGATCGTAGAACTGGTAGTCCGGAAACCGCCGGAAGGCCGGGAACACCGGCGTCAGCGTCATGCGCGTGGTGACCCGCCGATTCTCTGCGGGTGTGCCGAACAGATTCTCGAGCTGGATCTGCGCGGTGAGATCGTCGGGCGCGACCCAGCCGTCGGCGGATTGCGCGGAGAACGTGGCCGACATGCGCAGGCGATCCGGCAGGAAGTCGCGCACCTGCACGGTCGTCGAGCCGATCAGATCGCCGTAGTTTTCGTTGCGCACCACCGAGAGTGAAATCGTGTAGGTACCGGTCGGTGACGTCTCGCGCGTCGGCTGACGGATCTCGCCGAAGCCGGCCGGGCCGGGCACGAAGGTTTCGCGACGGATCACGGTGCCGCGCGGATCGGTGATTTCCAGGCGCAGCGGCACGCCGTCGAATTTGCGATTCCAGTCCTGGCTGCGAACGATGGCCGCAGCGCGGATCTCTTCGCCGGGGCGATAGATGCCGCGATCGGAGAACAGGTACGCCGACAGCGCGCCGCGATCGGCGTTGCTCTGCACACCGCCGACATCGAAGCGCGAGAGGTCGAGGGCGCGACCGCGTTCGTCCCAGCCCTGGCTGAGCGGCATGAACGAGCTGTCGCCGCCGCGCCGTGCCAGATACAGGACGGGCTGCTGTTCGCGCTTGAAGCTCTTGAGTTCGGGGAAGCGGACATGGCCTTCCGCGTCCGTCGTTTCCGTCAGCACCGGCAGTCCGTTGCGGCCGATGATGTCGACCGACGCGCCGGCGACCGGCGTGCCGTCGGCGATCGATTGCACGAACACGTCCTGCGAGCCGTCGACGGCGCGCTTCACGACCAGGCCGAGATCGGTGACGACGATCAGCCGCGCATCGGCGAGATGGCCGTTGCGCGCGTCGTTCCAGTTCTCGCCCGTGTACTCGATCGGTCGATCGTTGCGCGTGTCCCAGGCCTGCACGCGCAGCAGGAAGATGCCGCGACGATCCGCGCCCCCACCGCCAGTTTGACTATCGAGATAGTCGCCGAGATCGAGCGCTTCGTACTGCGGCTTGCCCGGTTCGACCCGCGCCAGCGGCACGACCTTGACGAAGCGCTCGGTGATGTTGGCGCTGTCGAACGCCCAGTTGTTGAACTGCGGCGTTTCGAAACTGCCGCTGGTCTGCGATACCAGGTGCTGCAGCTGGCGCGGCAGCAGCCGGCCCACTTCGATGCGCATCGCCGGCACGTTGCGCGCGAACAGCGACAGCGTCTTCTCGCCCGACAGCGACAGCAGCGAACCCTTGCTGAGAATGCTCAGCTCGCGCGGGAACTCCGGCACATCGAGGATGCGTTCGACCGCTTCGCCAAGCACGTAGCCGCCGAACGACTTGAGTCCCGAACTCACGCGCACATAGACCTGACGACCGGGATCCGCCGTGTAGCGGAAGCTGTGATTCTCGTAGTGATCCTGTTCGCCGGGAATCGGCGTGAGTTCCAGCTTCGTGTTGGCGTTGAGCGCTTCGGGCCGGAAGTTGCTCGACGTCCAGCGGAAGGGACGATCGCCATTGCGGCGTTCCCAGGGTTCCTGCAGTTTCGGATCGGGATGCTTCGGCGGCAGCAGCCAGGCGCTGACTTTCTGCGGCATCTCCTTCTCGGTCACGGAGAACGACGCCGACACCAGCAGGATCTGCTTCGGCTCGTTGCGCTCATCGCGCGCGATGTCGAGCGCGACGTTCGTCACCTTGAGACTGTTGAGTCCGGGCACCTCGACGTCGGCTTCCAGCGCCTGCTTCGTTTCGTTGCCGCCGCGCGCCGACTGGATGCCGGAGGCGATCGTGAGGCGCAGGCGGCCCGACTTCGGCGGCACCTGCAGTTGCGCGGAATGCACGTAGGCATTGAGCTTCAGCTTGTCGTAGACGACGGTGTAGGCGGGCGCGTCGATTTCCTTTTCGATCTTGTCCGTCACGCGGTCGAACATCTGCAGCCGGATGCGCTTTTCGAATTTCTCCGGATCGACGGGATGCGTGAACGTGATCGTCGCCACGACTTTCTTGTTGCCGGCGACGACCGGATCCTGATGGAACTCGACGCCCGCAATTTTCGCGGCGAAGGCGGGCGAGGTGAATTCGAAGTCGTAGCGATCGAGCCGCACCGGATCGGCGACGAAGTGGCGGCGATCGAACTTCACCGTGTAGCGCGTGCCCACCGGCCAGTCGGCCGCAGGTGCAAAGCGCAGCGTCCTGTCGTCGTCCCAGGTCCACTGGCCGGCGAACTCGGGGATCAGAGTGATACCGGCCTGTTTCGGATCGACCGTGTGACCGACACGATCGAGCGGCGCGGCCGATGCGGCGAAGCTGACGATGAGCGGGTTCGGCGTGCCCGGCGGTTCGCAGGCATAGCAGGTGACGGCCGGAACGCTGACCTCGAAGGCGACTTCGACGGGTTTCGGCTGGTTTTCGTACCAGCGCCACGCAAAGAACGCGCCGAGCGCCACGGCCAGCAGGGCGCCGGACAGGAGGCCGACCCTGCGCGGATTGGCGCGAACGTACGCCGCGCCGCGTTGCAGGGCCGCGCCGGATCGGGTCACCCAGGCCGGGCGGGTCCATGCGATGTCGCCGACGAGGGCGCGCCAGATCCCGCGAAGTCGTCCGCCGATTGCACTCATATATAGAGAAGCTTCCCGCCAGGTCCGTCAGGGTCGATCGTGGCGCGGGATTGTGCCGCAGCGGTGCGGGGATTGTGGCAGGACGATGACGCTGCCTGTGGGATTGCCTCTGACTGTAGGTCAGGCTTTAGCCTGACTTCTGAAAGGCCGGCTGAAGCCGGCCCCACAGGAAGAATGAATCAGGAACCGTCTCTGCCTTGCCATCGTTACCCGCTGCCGGTACGGTAGGCGCCGCTCTCCCCGGCGGCCCTCCGGCTGCGGTTTTCCCTGTTTTTAACGAGAAATATCCCGATGTTGTGGTCATTTCGACGCCTGACGCCCGTATTGCTCGGCACGCTGGTCCTGTCGGCCTGTGGTGGAGGTGCGCGCAACTGCGTCGATCCTGACGAACCGTATCTGGCCGCCCGCAACAATGCGGCCCTGCAGGTTCCGGCCGGGCTCAGCAATCCGGACCGGTCGGCGGCATTGACCATTCCCGCGGGCGAAACGACTTCGCGCAGTTCCATGTCCGGCAGCGGCTGCCTGGCTGCGCCGCCTTCCTATTTCCGTTCCAGCGGCACCGTCGCGCGTTCGCCGGAAGAAGTCGTCGCGAGCTGGGCGCAGGCCTGGGCCGCGCGCGAATCCGACGCCGTCGTCGCGCTGTATTCGACCGGCTTCGTCGCGCCGACCGACACTTCCGGCGCCACTGCGTGGCTCGAACAGCGTCGCGAACAGGTCGCCACCGGTCCGGTGCCCGACTCCATGGTCGAAGGACTGTCGGTCGAACCGGACGGTCCCGATCGCCGCGTCGCGACGTTCTCGCAGAAGTTCGGCGTCAACACGCTGAAGAAACAGCTGGTGCTGGTGCGCGAATCGAGTTCGTGGCGCATCGTCGAGGAGAAGGTGCTGGAAGTGAAATGAGCGCGGTTGGCTTCTGGCGACCGGCGACTGGCTGCTGGCCAGTCCAGAGTCGAATCGGGCAGCTGGCCGTCGAGCCGCGCTTCCTCTGGCCAGTAGCCAGCCGCCAGTAGCCAGCCGCCAAGCCATGTCTTCCTCCCCCTCCACACTCCCCAGCTCCATCACCCTGCGTCCCGGCGCGGTGAAGGACGCGATCGTCGACCGGCTCGAACGCTCGCTCGGCAAGTCGGTGGCGCAGGCCACGCGACGCGATTTCTACGATGCGCTGGCGATTGCAGTGCGCGAGGAACTGGCCGAGCGCTGGATTGCCACGCGCACGCGCGTGACGCAGGCGCACGTGAAGCGCGTCTGCTACCTGTCGATGGAATTCCTGCTCGGGCGCAGTCTCATCAATGCGCTGTCGTCCTTCGACGATGGCCTGCTCGACGAAGTGCGCGAAGCGTTGCTGGGTTTCGGGCACGACCTCGACGACATCGCGGCCGAGGAAGAAGACCCCGGTCTCGGCAACGGCGGCCTCGGGCGTCTCGCTGCCTGTTTTCTCGATTCGCTGGCGACGCTCGGCTACGCGGCGACCGGCTACGGCATCCGCTACGACTACGGCATCTTCACGCAGGTGATCGACGACGACGGCGCGCAGCGCGAAGTCGCGAGTTCCTGGCTCGGCACCGGCATGAGCAGTTTCTGGGAAAGCGGCCGCGCCGGCATCCGCTACCGCGTGCGCTTCGGCGGTCACTGCCGCTCGGTGCGCGACGACAAGGGCCGCGTGCAGAACGAATGGGTCGACACGCACGACGTGTGGGCAGTGGCCTATGACCTGCTGATTCCCGGCAACCGCAGTCCGGCCGTGAATCATCTGCGACTGTGGTCGGGCCGCGCGATCACACCGTTTCGCATCCAGGAGTTCAACGCCGGCAACTATGCCGCAGCGGTGGCCGAACAGATCGACGCGAAGAACCTCACGCGCGTGCTGTATCCGGACGATTCGACGCCGCAGGGCAAGGAGCTGCGCTTCCGTCAGCAGTATTTCTGCGTGAGCGCGTCGCTGCAGGACATGCTGGCGCAGCATCTCGCGGATGGCCGCGGCATCGACGAACTCGAGCGCGCCTATGCCATCCAGCTCAACGACACGCATCCCGCGCTCGCCATCGTCGAGCTGATGCGGCTGCTGGTCGACGAGTACCACATCGGCTGGAGCGGCGCCTGGCAGATGACGCGGCGCATCTGCAGCTATACCAATCACACGCTGCTGCCGGAGGCGCTGGAAACCTGGCCGGTGGCGATGTTCGAGCGCGTGCTGCCGCGCCACCTGCAGATCGTCTACCAGATCAATCGCGATTTCCTCGAAGCCGTCAGCGCCAAGTATCCGAACGACATGGATCGCCGCCGGCGCATGTCGCTCATCGCCGAAGACGGCGACCGGCGCGTGCGCATGGCCTATCTGTCGGTGGTCGGCAGCCACAAGATCAACGGCGTCGCCAAACTGCATTCGCGACTCATGCGCGAGACGATCTTTTCCGACTTCGCGCAGCTGTGGCCGGACCGGTTCACCAACGTCACCAACGGCATCGCCGTGCGTCGCTGGCTGAAGCAGGCCAACACGGGCTTCGCCGCGCTGATCACGGAGAAGCTCGGCTCGGCCTGGGAGAACGATCTCGAAGATCTCGAACGCCTCAAGTGGGCGGTGGACGATGCGGATTTCCGCCAGGAGTTCCGCGCCATCAAGCGCGACAACAAGGTGCGGCTGGCGAAGACCATCGGGCTGCTGCTGAACCAGCAGGTGAGCGTCGATGCACTGTTCGACGTGCAGGTGAAGCGCATCCACGAGTACAAGCGCCAGCTGCTGAACCTGCTGTACGTGATCGTCCGCTACCTGCGCATCATCCACGACGAAGCGCAGGACGTCGTGCCGCGCGTCGTGATCATCGCCGGCAAGGCGGCACCCGGCTACCTGATGGCGAAAGCCGTCATCAAGCTCATCAACAACGTCGCGCACGTCATCAACAACGATGCGCGCGTCGGCGACAAGCTCAAGCTGTGTTTCCTGCCCGACTATGACGTGTCGCTCGCGCAGGAAATCATGCCCGCCGCCGACCTGTCGGAGCAGATCTCCACCGCCGGCATGGAAGCCTCCGGCACCGGCAACATGAAGCTGGCGCTGAACGGCGCGCTCACCATCGGCACGCTCGACGGCGCCAACATCGAGATCCGCGACGCCGTGGGCGAGGAGAACATTTTCATCTTCGGCATGACGGCCGAGGAAGTCGTGGCGCGCCGTGCCCAGGGCTACTCGCCCGCGAAGATCGTCGAAGCGAATGCGGAACTGAAACGCGCCATCGACACGCTCGAATCGGGCCTGTTCACGCCCGAGAACATCGCCGACTCGACCACCGTCGTCGACCGGCTGATGAGCGACGGCGAGCACTTCCTGGTGCTGGCCGATTTCGAGTCCTACGCCGCGGCCCAGGATCGCGTCGATGCCCTGTTCCGCGACACCGAGGAATGGACGCGCCAAGCCCTGATCAATGCGCTCAGCATGGGGCCGTTTTCCAGTGATCGCAGCATCCGCGAATACGCGGACAATATCTGGGGCATCAAGCCGGTGATCTAGCCCCAGTGGGCTGCTGGCGACTGGCCGCTGGCCAGAATGTCAGATTGCTGTAACCTCGGTCCATGCACTTCCTTCTTTTCTGGCCAGCAGCCAGTCGCCAGCAGCCATGCCTCTGTCTTCTCTAGATCTCCACCTCTTCGGCGAAGGCAACCACCACCACATCTATCGCAAGCTCGGTGCGCATGCGGATGCGGTGGACGGTGTGGCCGGCACGCGCTTCGCGGTCTGGGCGCCCAATGCCGGCGAGGTGCATCTGGTCGGCGATTTCAACGACTGGAACGATCGCGCCAATCCCCTGCAGCGCATCGAGTACTCGGGCGTGTGGCAGATCTTCATGCCGCATCTCGGTCCGGGAACGCTGTACAAATTCGCGATCACGACGCAGCAGGGGCAGCGGGTGCTCAAGTCGGATCCGTATGGCTTCCAGATGCAGCTGCGTCCGGACAATGCCTCCATCGTCGCCGATCTGTCCGGCCACGCGTGGGGCGATGCGCAATGGATGACGCAGCGCTCGCGCTGGGATCCGCAGCGCGCGCCGATCTCGATCTACGAAGTGCATCCCGGTTCATGGCGCCGCTCCTGGCATCGCAAGCCCGCGTTCCTGACCTGGGATGAACTGGCGGATCAGCTCATTCCTTACGTGCAGGATCTCGGCTACACGCACATCGAACTCATCGGCGTGGCCGAACATCCCTTCGACGGCTCGTGGGGCTACCAGGTGCTGGGTCACTTCGCGCCGACGGCGCGTCACGGCTCGCCGCAGGACTTCAAGCGTTTCGTGGATCGCTGTCACCAGGCCGGCATCGGCGTGTTCATCGACTGGGTGCCCGCGCACTTTCCGCGCGACGCGCACGGACTCGCCGAGTTCGATGGCACGCATCTCTACGAGCATCAGGACAGCCGCCGCGGCGAGCATGTCGAATGGGGAACCAAGATCTTCAACTACGGCCGCCACGAAGTGCGCAACTTCCTGGTGTCGAATGCCGTGTTCTGGCTGGAGGAGTACCACATCGACGGACTGCGCGTGGATGCGGTCGCCTCGATGCTGTATCTCGACTACGCGCGCAATCCCGGCGAATGGTTGCCCAACCAGTACGGCGGTCGCGAGAATCTGGAAGCCATCGATTTCCTCAAGCAGCTCAACTGGACCATCGGCCACTACTTCCCCGGCGTCGTGACGATGGCGGAGGAATCGAGCGCCTTTCCCGGCGTGACGCGCCCGGTGCATCTCGGCGGTCTGGGCTTCTGGTTCAAGTGGAACATGGGCTGGATGAACGACACGCTGCGCTACATGGCGCTCGATCCCATCCATCGCCGCCACGAACACAGTCTCATCACGTTCTCGTTCATGTACGCATTCTCCGAGAACTACATCCTGCCGCTGTCGCACGACGAGGTCGTGCACGGCAAGCGTTCGCTGCTCGACAAGATGCCGGGCGATGAATGGCGCAAGTGCGCGAACTATCGCCTGCTGATCGGCTACCAGACCGCGCATCCCGGCAAGAAGCTCATGTTCATGGGCGGCGAATTCGGCCAGTGGCACGAGTGGCGCGACTACGAGGATCTCGCCTGGGCCGCGCTCGAACATCCGCATCACCGCCAGTTGCAGGACTGGAACCGCGCGCTCAACCGGCTGTATCGCGACTATCCGGAGCTGCACGCCAGCGAACACGACTGGCAGGGATTCCGCTGGATCGAGGTCGACAATCGCGACGAAAGCGTCTTCGCATTCTCGCGTCAGCGGTTGCCGGGCGAGGGCGGCACGCATCTCGTCATCGTCTTCAATGCAACGCCCGTGCCGCGCGCCGGCTACGTGCTCGGCGTGCCCGAGGCCGGCACGTATCAGAAGATCCTCGACGGTGATTCACCGGCATTCGGCGGTTCCGGTTATTCGCAGCAGAGCGTCGTCACCGCGGACCCCGACTCCTTCCGCGATTTTCCGGCACGAATCACGCTCGATCTGCCGCCGCTCGCCATGATGGTGTGGGCGCGCGAGGTGTGATCTTCCCGTCTTCCTGTAGGTCAGGCTTCAGCCTGACTCTTCAGAAGCCGGCTGAAGCCGGCCCCACAGGAAGATGAGGAGTCAGGCTGAAGCCTGACCTACAGGAAGATCACGCGTTAGACTGCGGTCGCATGGACTATTCGAATGTCACTCTGCAACCGGGCTCGCCCGAACCGCTCGGCGCCACACTGACCGCGGAGGGCGTCAACTTCGCCGTGTACTCCAGTGGTGCAGCGAAGGTCGAGCTGTGCCTCTTTGATGCAGACGGCGGCACTGAACTCACGCGACTGCCGCTGCCGGAACGCACCGAGAATGTCTGGCACGGGTTTCTGCCGCTGCCGCACGGCGTCGCCGACGTGGTCTACGGCTTCCGTGCCTATGGCCCATTCGATGCGACCTACGGACTGCGCTACAACGGCGCAAAGCTGCTGCTCGATCCCTACGCGCGCGCGCTGGCAGGAAAGTTCGAGTGGGATGATGCCCTGCTCGGCTCGATACCCTCGGACGATGCATCGATTCCCGAAACGCTCAGCTCCGTCGACAGCGCGCCGTTCAACTACAAGGCGCGCGTCATCGACAATGGCTTCGACTGGGGCGAGGACCGTCCGCCGGCCACACCATGGCGCGATACCGTCATCTACGAGGCTCACGTCAAGGGCTTCACCAAGCTGCATCCGCGCGTTCCCGAACAGGAACGCGGCACGTACCTGGGTCTCGCGCATCCCGAGGTCGTCTCGTATCTGAAGCACCTCGGCATCACCGCCGTCGAACTGCTGCCGGTGCAGGCGTTCGTGCCGGAACGCTTTCTCGCCGCGAAGCACCTCGTGAATTACTGGGGTTACAGTTCGCTCGCCTGGTTCGCGCCGTCGCCGCAGTATTCGCTCGCCGATCCGGTGCGCGAATTCAAGTCGATGGTGAAGGCGCTGCATGCCGCCGGGATCGAAGTCATTCTCGACGTGGTCTTCAATCACACGGTCGAAGGCAGCGAGCACGGGCCGACGCTGAGTCTGCGCGGCTTCGACAACACGGCCTACTACAAGCTGGAGCCGACGAATCTCCGCTACTACGTGAACCGTTCCGGCACCGGCAACACCCTCGGCATGGAACACGCCGCGACGCGCCAGCTCATCATCGACTGCCTGAAATACTGGGTCGAGGAAATGCACGTCGACGGCTTCCGCTTCGATCTCGCGGCGGTGCTGGGCCGCGAAGGCGGACGCTTCCGCACCGACGCGGCCTTTTTCAAGCAGGTGGCCGCCGAGCCGACGCTGCGCTACGTCAAGCTGATCGCCGAGCCGTGGGACATCGGCCCTGGCGGTTACCAGCTCGGTCATTTCCCGGCGGAGTGGGCCGAGTGGAACGATCTCTACCGCGACGCCATGCGCAGCTTCGGGCGCAGCAATCCCGGCATCCTCGGCAATTTCGCCGAACGCTTCGCCGGATCGAGCGACCTGTTTCGCAACAGTGGGCGGCGTCCGACGGCCAGCATCAACTACGCCGCCTGTCACGACGGCTTCACGCTGTACGACACCACGGCCTACGACGAGAAGCACAACGAAGCGAACCTCGAAGACAACCGCGACGGCCACAACCACAACCTGAGCTGGAACTGCGGCATCGAAGGCCCGACCGACGATGAAAGCGTCGTCGAGCTGCGCGAACGCCAGGTACGCAACCTGCTCGCGACCGTGCTGCTGTCGCAGGGCGTGCCGATGCTGCAGGCCGGCGACGAATTCGGCCGCACGCAGCAGGGCAACAACAATGCCTACTGCCAGGACAACGAGATCAGCTGGGTCGACTGGGATCTCGCCGCGCGTCGCAGCTGGCTGATCACGTTCGTGCGGCAACTGCTGACGCTGCGCCGCCAGGCGCCGGGCCTGCGTCGCGATACCTTTCTCAAGGGCGCGCGACAGGTCGATCGCGAACACAAGGACGTGAGCTGGCGACATCCGCTGGGCCATGAACTCACCGCCGGCGACTGGCATGCCCAGGACGCCCGCGCCATCGGCGTGCTGATCGGCCAGGCCTTCACCGATCCGCATGGAACACCGAACGGTCATCTGCTGTTTCTGTGCAATGCCGGCGACCAGCCCGTCGATTTCAAACTCCCCGCGCCGGTGACCAACGCCGTATGGCAGATCGTGTTCGACACCGCGCGCTGGCGCGCCAACGACCTGGGCAATCGCATCGCCGCCGGCGACAACTGCGTCCTCGCGCCGCACTCCTGCGCGCTGCTCGCCGATGGCGATGCGCCGCTGAGCGTGCGCGCGGGCTTTTCGCTTTCGTGAAGATAAAGAGGAAGAAGAATTTTCCACGGGGGACACGGGGAACACGGGGTTTCGGAACAGAAACTTCTTTCCCCGTGCTCCCCGTGTCCCCATTCTTCCCCCGTGGAGAATTCTTCTTTCTTGATCTTCGCTCTGTGATCTCCGTGTGAAACTTCCTGCCCTTTCCCGGTAGAGACGCATGAAGAAAGATCCGCTCGATCGGCTCGCGAAGCTCTACGGCATTGCCGGGTCGTACTACGACTTTCGCGGCGATCTGCACGAGGTGTCGCGCGCCAGTCGCATCGCAATTCTCGCCGGACTCGGAGTCGAGGCTGCGGACGAGCAGGCGATCGACACGGCGATTCACGCCTTCGAGTCGTCACGCTGGATGCGGGCCGTGCCGCCGGCAGTCGTGTGTACGGCCGGCGGGAAGATACAGGTGCCGATTGCGTTGCCGGTCGATCTGCATGCGACGCAGGTGAGCTGGACGCTGACGCGTGAGGATGGCGCGCAGCAGAAAGGTGCGGCGCCGTTGAAGAAGCTCGAGGTCGCCGAGCGCGGCGTGCTCGATGGACGGCGGTTCGTGCGCGTGCTGCTCGATCTGCCTGGCGATCTGCCGCTGGGTTATCACCAGATCACGGTCACGCTCGACACCGGGCTGAGCGCGCAGACGCGCCTGATCGTCGCGCCCTCGCACTGCCATCAGCCTGCCGGCATCGCTGCCGGGCAGCGCGCCTGGGGCATTGCCGTGCAGCTGTATTCGCTGCGTTCCGCAGACAACTGGGGGATGGGTGATTTCCGCGATCTGCGCGAACTCATCACGTTCGCCGCGCCGCTCGGCTGCACGCTCGTCGGTCTGAATCCGCTGCATGCGCTCATGCCGGCCGATCCGTCGCACATCAGTCCGTACAGTCCGTCCAGCCGACAGTTTCTCAACGTGCTCTACATCAGTGTGCCCGAGGTGCCGGAGTTCGCCGAATGCGCCGCGGCGCAGGCGCGGGTCGCCAGCGCGGAATTCCAGGAGCAACTGCAGCGAATGCGCGTGCCCGCGAACGTCGACTACGCCGGTGTCGCGCGCGCCAAGTTCGAGATCCTGCGGCAGTTGTACGAACACTTCCGCGAACGGCATCTGCAGAAGGAGTCGCCGCGCGCTGTCGCCTTCCGCAACTATGTCGAAGCGCGCGGCGAGCCCCTGCAGCTGCACGCGATCTACGACGCACTCGATGCCGACTTCCGCCTGCAGGGCCCGCAGTACTGGGGCTGGCCGAGCTGGCCGGAGGACTATCGCGATCCCGCATCGTCCAGCGTCAATCGCTTTGCGCGCGACCGCGTTGCCGAAGTCGAGTACTTCCTGTGGCTGCAGTGGCTCGCCGAAGCGCAGCTCGACGAGGCACAGAAACTCGCGCGCGCGAGCGGCATGTCGATCGGCCTCTACGGCGATGTCGCCGTCGGCGCCAATCCCGGCGGCTCGGAAACCTGGGCGAACCGGCATCTGTATCTGCAATCGGCGTCCGTCGGCGCGCCGCCCGACGCGCTGGCGCTGAAAGGCCAGGACTGGGGCATTCCGCCGCAGAATCCTTTCGAACTCGCGAACCAGGCGTACCAGCCCTTCATCGTCATGGTCCGCAACAACATGCGTTCCGTGGCGGCACTGCGCTTCGATCACGTGATGACGCTGTTCCGTCTGTGGTGGGTGCCGCGCGGCATGATCTCCGCGCACGGCACCTACGTGCGTTATCCGCTGCAGGACCTGATCGCGATCCTCGCGCTGGAGAGCGTGCGGCATCACTGCGCCGTGATCGGCGAGGACCTCGGCACCGTGCCGGAGGAAGTGCGCGTGGCGATGGAGCACTACCAGCTCAATCACTACAAGGTGCTGCTGTTCGAGCAGGCCGATGGCGCATTCAAGGCGCCGTCGGAGTACGTGAAAAACGCGCTGGCGACGGTGACCACGCACGATCTGCCGACACTGCGCAGCTGGTGGGAAAGCCACGACATCGATTTGCGCCAGCAGCTGAATCTCTATCCCAGCGAGGCCGTGCTGCAGAGCGTACGGGCGGCACGCGCCCTGGAGCTGCCCGCCATGATGGCGGCGCTCGTCCGTGCAGGCTTGTGGCACTGGCAACCGCACGAGCCGTTGCCGCCGTACTCGCCCGCGCTGGCGCGTGCGATCCATGCATTCCTCGGACTGTCCAACGCGAATTTCGCGATGGTCCAGATCGAAGACCTGATCGGCATGATTCCGCCCGTCAACGTACCGGGCACCGACAAGGAACATGCGAACTGGCAGCGCAAGGTGGCGCTCGATACGCGCGAAATCTTTGCGCGCCAGGACGTGAAAGACATGCTCGATGCCATGAACCGCGCGAGGCGAGGGGAGAATCCGAATGCATAAGAGCCGACTCGCCGGATTCATCATCGACTGCAACACGCCGGACCTCGAACAGGCCGCCGCCTTCTGGAGCGCGGCGCTCGGCTACCCGCTGTGCCCGCGCGCCGAGGAGCATGCGCCGCAGAAGTATCGCGAGATGCTGACGGGCGAGAACGGCCTGCACATCGAAGTGCAGAGCGTGGACCACGGCAGTCGCGTGCATCTCGACATCGAAACCGACGACATCGAAGCCGAGGTCGCCCGACTGGAGGCGCTCGGCGCAAAACGCGTCGAGAAGGGCCTGCGGTGGTGGGTGATGGAAGCGCCCACCGGACAGCGGTTCTGCGTCGTGCGACCGCAGCGGGCGGATTTCGCGACCGGCGCGAAGGCGTGGAAGTAGAGGGGCGCGACGGATTGCGGCCGTAGACCATTCGACGACCTATCGTAAAACGGTCCGGACTATTTTACGATCCATCGCTGAATGGTCCAGGCGATGAATTCCCCATGACGACTCCCCGGCTGCGTCTGTATGACACCCTGCTCCAGGAGCACTTCGCCCGGAACCGGCAGATGGCGTTCGTCAGCGGTCCCAGGCAGGTGGGGAAGACCACGACGTGCCGACAGGAGGGCACGGACTACCTCAACTGGGACAACACCGACGACCGTCGAGTGATCCTGCGGGGCCCTGCCGCCGTGGCGCAGCGTCTCGGCATGGATCAGCTTCGTACGCCGCTACCCGTCGTCGTGTTCGATGAACTGCACAAGCACGTCAAATGGAAATCCTTCCTGAAGGGATTTTTCGATGTGTATGGCGAGCGCATCCGCATCATCGTGACGGGCAGCTCGCGGCTCGATGTCTTCCGGCGCGGTGGCGACAGTCTGATGGGGCGTTACTTTCTGTATCGCATGCATCCATTCAGCGTTGCTGAATGCCTGCGCATTGCGGCGCCTTCCGAGCCGATCCGGCCGCCCATGCCGCTCCCCGACCCGGAATGGACCGCCTTGTGGGAGCACGGCGGTTTTCCCGAACCTTTCCTGCGGCGCGAGTCCAGTTTCACCGTTCGGTGGCGCGGGCTGCGCCACGACCAGCTCATGAAAGAGGACATCCGCGAAGTTGCGCAGATACAGGATCTGGGCGCACTCGAGCACCTGAGCATCCTGCTGGCAGAACGCAGCGCGCAGCAGCTGATCTTCTCCAGTCTTGCCCAGGAGGTGGGCATTGCGACCGACACGGTCCGCCGATGGCTGGACTTGCTGGAACGGCTGCATTTCGGTTTTCGCGTGAAACCATGGTTCGCCAACGTGACGAAGGCGCTGCGCAAGGAACCGAAATGGTTCCTGCGCGACTGGTCGGGCGTCGAAGATCCGGGAGCGCGCGCCGAGACGTTCGTGGCATGTCATCTGCTCAAGGCCGTGGAGGGCTGGTCGGATCGCGGCCTGGGCCGCTTCGAGCTGCGCTACCTGCGCGACAAGCTCAAGCGCGAAGTGGATTTCCTCGTCGTGCGCGACCGCAAGCCGTGGCTGCTCGTCGAAGTCAAAACGAGCGATACGGCCTTGTCGGACTCGTTGCGATACTTCCAGTCGGCGACGCGCGCGGCTCATGCATTCCAGGCGGTCATGGACCTGCCCTACGTCGATGTCGATTGCTTCAGCCGATCCGACCCGACGGTGGTGCCGGCACGGACCTTGTTGAGCCAGCTGCTGTAGTCGGGATCCGCATGCAAAGAATTCTGGTTTTGATTGAAGTTCCTGCCGGTACCACGTAACTCTGCCGCCGCCGCTGCCGGTGACGACGCAACGGCAGAGAACAACGACTGACGGCGGTTCATCAAGACCATGAAAATGCGCGCTGCGACCTGGGTGTCCGGAGTTCTGACGCTTGCGGTAGCGACCGGTGTTTCGGCGGGTGCCGTCGATGCCCCACGCATCCTCAACGCCGCCGCCAACAACAGCGAGTGGCTGACGCACGGCCGCACCTATGACGAGCAGCGCTACAGCCCGCTGGCGAAGATCGACCAGGGCAACGTGAAGAATCTCGGCCTCGCCTGGTATGTCGATCTCGACACCAGTCGCGGCCAGGAAGCCACGCCGCTCCTGATCGACGGCACGCTGTACTTCACGTCCGCCTGGAGCAAGGCCTTCGCCGTCGATGCGCGCAGCGGCAAGGAGAAGTGGCGCTTCGATCCGCAGGTCGCGGGCGACAAGGCCATCGATGCGTGCTGCGACGTCGTCAATCGCGGTGTCGCGGCGTGGGGCAACAACGTGTATCTCGGCACGCTCGACGGACGACTCATCGCGCTCGATCGCGACAGCGGCAAACCCGTGTGGTCGGTGCAGACCACCGATCCGACCAAGCGTTACACCATCACCGGCGCGCCGCGCATCATCCGCGGCAAGGTCATCATCGGCAACGGCGGCGCCGAGATGGGCGTGCGCGGCTATGTCTCTGCTTACGACGCGGCGACCGGCAGGCAGCTGTGGCGCTTCTACACCGTTCCCGGCAATCCCGCAGAGGGCTTCGAGAACGACGTCATGAAGAAGGCCGCGGCCACCTGGAATGGCGACTGGTGGAAGTACGGCGGCGGCGGCACGGTGTGGGATTCGATGGCCTACGACGAACAGCTCGACCTGCTGTACATCGGCGTTGGCAATGGCAGTCCGTGGAATCACCAGATCCGCTCGGCCGGCAAGGGCGACAACCTGTTCCTGTCGTCGATCGTCGCGCTGAAGCCCGACACCGGCGAGTACGTGTGGCACTTCCAGACGACGCCCGCCGAATCGTGGGACTACACGGCGACGCAGCACATCATCCTCGCGGACCTGACCATTCAGGGCAAAGCGCGCAAGGTGCTGATGCAGGCGCCGAAGAACGGCTTCTTCTATGTGCTTGATCGCCAGACCGGCGAGTTCATCTCCGGCAACAACTACATCCCGGTGAACTGGGCCTCGGGGCTCGATCCGCTGACGGGCCGGCCGGTTCCGGTCGAGGCCACGCGCTACGAGCGCGAACCGGCGATGGTGATGCCGAGCGCGATCGGCGGGCACAACTGGTTCCCGATGTCATTCAGCCCGGTCACCGGCTACGTCTACATCCCGACGCAGGTCACGCGCAGCGTCTACGAGACGGACAGGAAGTTCGAGTTCCGCACCAGGACCTGGAACACCGGCATCTCGCGCTCGGGCGCGCCTGCGAATCCGGACACGGTGAAGGCGGCCGAGGCGGCGGAGCAAGGCGCCGCGCTGCTGGCGTGGGATCCCGTCGCGCAACGTGAAGTCTGGCGCGTTTCGTATCCGCGCTTCGGCAACGGCGGCACGCTGTCCACCGGCGGCAAGCTGGTGTTTCAGGGATCGGTCGATGGCCACTTCAACGCCTACGCCGCCGATACCGGCGCCAGACTCTGGTCCTACGACGTGCAGAACGTGCCGATGGCCGGGCCGATCACTTACGAACTCGATGGCGAACAATACGTCGCCACGATGGTGGGCATCGGCGGCGTCGCGATGAGCGGCGGTATGGGCGGCGGCAAGACCGCACGCAGCAAGTTCGGCCGTGTCGTCGTCTTCAAGTCCGGCGGCAGCGCCTCGTTGCCGTCGCTCGATGAGGCCACGACCGCGCGTGCGTTGCCCGATCTCGCCAACGCGAAGGCCGACGGCGATGCCGCGCGCGGCAAGCAGCACTACGACACCGTCTGCGCCGCCTGTCACGGCGCCGGGCTCGTCAGCACGACGAACGTTCCGGATCTGCGCTACTCGAAGGCCATCGTCGACGCCACTGCATTCAAGGCCATCGTGCTCGACGGCGCACTCGCGGCGAAAGGCATGGTCGGTTTCGGCGCGATGTACAAGCCGGAGGACGCCGAAGCGATCCGCGCCTACATCGTGTCGCAGTCGAAGCTGCTCGCGCCGGCAGGCAAGCCCTGAGGATCTTCCAGCCAGGGCGGCGAGCGACTACTGCAACGCTGCCAGCAACTGCTCCACATTCGTCGCCACCGCTGCTTCGTACTTCTCGACCAGCCAGCGACGATTCAGCGAGTGCAGTTCCTGTTCGGCATCGAACCGGTTCAGAAACACCACTGCATTCAGCGGCGCCAGCGCCGCGAGCGACAACCGTACGGCATTCAACGTGCCGAGTCCGGCATCCGCGACCAGCACGACGCGATCCGGCTGCAACCGTTTGACCAGATCGAGACTGTCGCCGTCGTGCGCGATCGGCGACAGCGGACCGCCGACGCTTTCGACGAGGCCGAGGTCGCATCCCGCCGGCCAGACGATCTCGTCGAGCAACTCCTGCAGCAGGATCCGCGGACGCTGCAGCACATCGGCCGCCATCGGCGGCGCGAGCGCCAGCGGATAGCAGCGCCGTGCCGGGCAGATGTCGGCGATGGCTTCCCCGGTCGCTGCCGCAAGCTGTTCGGCGTCGGTCGCGGTCGAACCTTCTTCGTACGATTGCACCGGCTTGCGCGCCGCCACCCGCAGTCCGCCCGAACGTGCCTGCGCCAGCAGGCGCGACGACACCCAGGTCTTGCCGACCTCGGTGTGCGTGCCGAGCACGCCGATCAACCGTCGCGGACGATTCATGCCGCGACTCGTTGCAGCGAATGCAATGCCTGCCGCAGCTTCTGCAGCATCGGCTCCGTGTGCAGCGCCGACAGCGCGATGCGCAGGCGTGCGGGGCCTGCCGGTACCGTCGGCGGCCGGATCGGCGGCACGTACAGCCCTTGCTGCAACAGCGTCTCCGCGGCATTCAACGCCGCGCGATCCTCGCCGAGGATGACGGGTACGATCGGCGAAGGATGTGCCGGCGCGATGGTGTCGACGGCATGCCGCAACTGCGCTCGCAATCGCTCGCCCTGTTCGCTCATGCAGATGCGCAGCGCCGCGAGTGCGGCGGCCGCATCGGCGGGCGACAGGCCGGTCGTGAAAATGAAGGGACGCGCGCGATTGACGAGCAGTTCGATCAGCGAACGCGGGCCCGCGACCCAGCCGCCGAGCGAGCCGAGCATCTTCGACAGCGTGCCGACGCGCAGCAGTTCGCAGGGCAGGTCATGCAGCGCCGGACCGAAGACCGCGTGCGCCTCGTCGACGACGAGCAGTGCATCGAAGCGCGCGCACAGCGATGCGATGGCATCGAGCGGCGCCACGTCGCCATCCATCGAAAACACGCTGTCCGTGACCACCAGCTTGCGTCCGGGCGTCGCGGCGAGCAGCGATTCCAGGTGGTCGACATCGCCGTGCCGGTAGATCCTGCGCTCGGCCTTCGCCAGCCGGCAGCCGTCGATGATCGAGGCGTGATTCAGTTCGTCGCTGAAGACAGTTACCTCGGGGCCGCCCAGCACGGACAGCACGCTGAGGTTGGCGGCGAAGCCATTGGGAAATACCAGCGCCGCTTCCGTGCGCTGCCAGGCGGCGAGCGCGCCTTCGAGTTCTTCGTGAAGACTGCGCGTGCCGACGACGAGGCGCGAGGCCGTGGCGCCGGCACCGAACTGCTGCGCCGCCTCGGCAGCCGCGCGGCGTACGGCTGGATGCTGGCTGAGACCGAGATAGTCGTTCGAGGAAAACACGATGACGTCGCGTCCGCGCAGCGTGCCTTCGACGCCGCGGCAGTCGAACGCCATCAGCGCGCGCCAGCGATCGGCCCGGCGGATCGCATCGAGTTCGGCCTGTGCCCACGCGGTCCAGTTCATGCGCCGACCTCATCGAGCGCGGCGATCAGCGTCGCAACGATGCGCTCGATCTCCGCTGCCGTGATCGTGAGCGGTGGTACGAGCGTGATGACCGGTCCCATCGAACGGCTCAGCACGCCGCGGCGAACCATCGCAGCGCAGACGCGGCGTGCGAGTCGCGGCTCCTGCGACGTATCGAGTTCGACGGCGCCCATGAGACCGATCAGCCGGATGTCGCGAACCGAAGCCCGGCGTGCGAGCGGCGCCAGCGCCTCGTGCAGCTGTGCCGAGCGTTCGCGGACGTTCGCGAGAATCGCGCCCGACTGCAGCAACTGCAGGTGACGCAGCGCCACCGCCGCGGCGAGCGCGTTCCCGCCGTAGGAATGCCCGTGATAGAACGTGTTCGCGCTCAGGTCCGGGCCGAGGAAGGTATCGAACACCTTGCGGTTCGCCACCGTCGCCGACATCGGCAGGTAGCCGCCGGTGATGCCCTTGCCCAGACACAGCAGGTCGGGCCGCAACGCGCATTGCTCGCTCGCGAACAGCGTGCCGGTGCGACCGAAGCCGGTCGCGACTTCATCGCAGACCAGCAGCACGCCCGTCTCCTCGCAGGCCGCGGCAAGCAGGCGGAAAGATTCGGCGGGCGCGCTCAGCATGCCGGCCGCCCCCTGCACCAGCGGTTCGACGACCACGGCCGCCAGAATGTCGCGATGCGCGCGGACCATCTGCGCCGCCGTGTCGAGCGCGCCGGGCTCGCTGAACGAGGGCGCACGCAGTACGGGAAAACGCAGCGGATCGAAGATCTGCGTTCCGAAGCCGCCGGCACCCAGCGACAGCGAGCCGATCGTGTCGCCGTGATAGGCATCGCCGAAGGCGAGATAGGCCGTGCGCCCGGCGATGCCGCGATTGGTCCAGTACTGGAAGGCGATCTTCAGTGCCTGCTCGACCGCACTCGCGCCGTCCGAGGCGAACGCGATGTGCGGCTCATCGACCGGTACGGCGCGCGCCAGCGCCTCGGCGAATTCGATGACGATGCGGTTGCCGTTGCCGAGCAGCGTCGAATGCGCGACGCGATCGATCTGCTCGCGCAACGCCTGATCGAGTTCCGGCACGCGATGCCCGAGCGTCGTCACCCACAGCGATGAAATCGCATCGAGATAGCGCCGGCCCGCGGTGTCGATCAGCTCGCGGCCCTCGCCGCGCTCCACGATCACCGGCGCATTGTCCGCGTAGCACGACATCTGGGTGAAGCCGTGCCACACGACGGCAGCATCGCGCGCCGTCCAGTCGTCGTTCGTCACCGCAGCGTCCTTGAGTTGAAAGGGCGCGCAGTTATGCAGAGTGCGGCGTGGGCGTCAAGAAGGGGAGGTTTCACACGGAGTTCACGGAGAACACGGAGGTCAGAGAAGAGAAATTTCCACGGGGGAAAGAATGGGAACACGGGGAGCACAGGGAAAGAAGATTCTTCTTTTTCCGAGACCCCGTGTTCCCCGTGTTCCCATTCCTCCCCCGTGGAAATTCTTCTCCTCTGATATCTGGCTCCGTGTTCTCCGTGAACTCCGTGTGAAACCTTCTTATCTCCCCTCCGGCTCCAGCCGCTCGCCCTCCGGGGGCGGGAACTGGCCGCACACGTCGAGCAGCCAGTCGCGGAAGCGCACGACTTTCGGTAGTTCGAAGTGATGGGGCGGCGCCACGAAGTAGTAGGCATTGTGCTGGCGCACGCTCTGCGCCGAGGGGCGCACGAGCCGGCCGGCAGCCAGATCGCCGGCGACCAGCGACCAGCGGGCGAGCACGAGGCCGTGGCCCTGTTCGGCAGCTGCGAGCACTGATGCGGAATCATCGAGCACCGGTCCGCGCTCCACGCGGGTCGTGTCGCCGCCGACGCGGCGCAGCCAGTCGACCCAGGGTTCGCTGGCGCTGTGCAGGAGCGGGTACTTGTTGAGATCGGCGAGCGTGTTGATCGGGCCGAGCTTCGCGAAGAGCGCGGGACTCGTCACCGGGAAGACCCAGTCGTCGAGCATTTTTTCCGCGCGCAGGTTTTCCCACTGGCCGCCGCCGTAGCGCACGGCGGCATGGAAGTCGGTGTGCATGAAGTCGACCAGTTCGCGACTGGCGTTGAAGCGCAGATCGACGTCGGGATACTTCTGATAGAAATCGCCGAGGCGCGGCAGCAGCCATTTCTGCAGGAACGAACCGAGCAGGCTGATGTTGAGCAGGCCGCTCGAACGATCCTGCCGAAGCTGATCGACCGCGCGGGTGAGCTCGCCGAGTCCGCGCTGCACGCCGGGCAGCAGGCGCGCGCCCTGCGGCGTCAGTCGTACCGAACGGCTGTGACGCACGAACAGCGGCGTTTCGAGAAATTCTTCCAGCGATTTGATATGAGAGCTGACGGCTGCGGTCGTCACGTGCAGCGACTTCGCCGCATCGGTGAAGCTCAGATGGGCCGCCACGGCTTCGAAGGCGCGCAGGGCATTGAGAGGCAGTTTGGAGTGCTCGGTCATGACCGGGAATTATTCAGAATATCTTGATCCCTTCTGCCCCATCACCCGCTACGCTGGCGAAAATATATGGGATGGGTTAACGATGCAAGGATGGCGGCAGGACGAGGGCAACGACAGTGAGTGAACTGCAGATCCAACCGGCCTCGGTCGCGGATGTACCGACCATCCTTGCGTTGATCGGCGAACTGGCGGAGTTCGAGCGCCTGTCGCATGAAGTCGTGGCGACCGAGGCGGGTCTGCGCGAGACGCTCTTCGGTCCGCGGCCCGCTGCCGAAGTCGTGATCGGCCGCCTCGCCGGCGAGGTCGTCGGTTTCGCGCTGTTCTTTCCCAATTACTCGACCTTCCTCGGTCGGCCGGGCCTGTATCTCGAGGACCTGTTCGTGCGTCCGAAATTCCGCGGCCAGGGTCACGGCGAACAACTGCTGCGGCATCTCGCGAGCATCTGCATCGAGCGCAACTACGGCCGGCTCGAATGGTCGGTGCTCGACTGGAACCAGCGCGCCATCAGTTTCTACAAGGGACTCGGCGCGAAGCCGATGGATGAGTGGACGGTGTTTCGTGTCACCGGCGAAGCGCTGACGAAACTGGGAACGCCGGAGCAGGGATGATCCGCCTTGCCACGTCCGACGATCTGCCGGTACTGGTCGAACTCATGCGCGGCTACTACCGCGACGATGGGTTGCCGTTCGACGAAGATGCCGCGCGCGCCACGATGCGACGACTGCTGTCGCAGCCGCAGTGGGGGCGTGTCTGGCTGGCGTTCGAGGACAGATGCGCGATCGGCTACGTGGCGCTGTGCATCGGCTTCAGTCTGGAACTCGGCGGCAATGACGCTTTCATCGATGAAGTCTTCGTGTTGCCGGAATTTCGTGGGCGCGGCTGCGGACGTCAGTTGCTGGAAACCGCGGGACTTGCGGCGCGCGACCTCGACGTGCGCGCAGTGCATCTCGAGGTCGATCGCCACAACGAAGCGGCGCAGCGGCTCTATCGATCGCTCGGTTACGGCATGCGGGATCGCTACATCCTGATGACGTTGCGCCGATAAGCATCCCCTATCGCCTCCTATCGGTTTGTTCTATTGGTCGCTGCCGAACCGTCGTAGTAGGTTCGCCGCACGAAAACGCAACGGTCGCGACTGGCTCGCCAGGACATTGGCCAATGGGGGTTGCATGTCGATACGAGCGCTCCGGTATCTGATCGCGCTGGCCGAGTGCCTGAATTTCACCCGCGCCGCCGAGCGCTGCTCGGTGACCCAGTCCACGTTGAGCATTCAACTGCGCAAGCTCGAGGAGTACCTGGGCGTCACGCTGTTCGAGCGCGATCGCGCCCATGTCGCGCTCACCGCCGAAGGTCAGCGGATGTTGCGGTTCGCGCGCGTCGCCGTGCGTGCCACCGATCGCATGCTGGCCACCAGTCGCGCCGCGCAGCGCAACCGTCGTGCGGCTTCTCGCACGGAGCGGCTTATTGAGGAGATCAATTGCGAAGTCGGGTCTCGCGATTAGACTGATTCTAAGAACTGTCGTTGGGGAAGCCGCATGGGACCGCCGATTCACACCGTGCTCGCGGGTGCGTGCGCGAGTCTGATTGGTACGCTGGCGATGGCGCAGCCGCTCGGACTGCCGCCGGTGCCGATTCCCTCCGACAATCCGCAGACGCCTGGGAAAATCGCGCTCGGCGACAAGCTCTTCAACGACAAGCGCTTCAGCAGCACGGGCGAGGTGAGCTGCGCCACGTGTCACGATCCGAAGAAGGCATTCACCGACAGCCCGCTGATCACGTCCGAAGGCATCAACAAGCTGACGGGCACGCGCAATGCGCCGACCGTCATCAATTCGGCGTACTTCTCGCTGTTCTTCTGGGACGGCCGTTCGCCCAACATGGAAGACCAGGCGCAGCATCCGATCGTCAATCCGGTGGAGATGGGGCTCGCCGATCACGATCCCGTGCTGAAGATCGTGCGCACCGATCCGGAGTACGTCGCCGCCTTCGCCAAGGTGTTCGACAAGCGCGGCGAACAGGTCACGATGCACGAAGTGCAGCAGGCCATCGCCAGCTTCGAGCGCACGATCGTCAGCGGCGATTCGCCGTTCGATCAGTGGTACTACGGCAAGCGGGCGGATGCGATCAGCACGCAGGCGCAGCGCGGCTTCGACGTGTTCCTGAACAAGGGGCGCTGCGTGTCATGCCACACGATCGAGCAGAACTACGCGCTGTTCACGGACAACCGGTTCCACAACATCGGCGTCGGCATCAATCGCATCCAGAGCGACGTCGGCACGCTGGTGCCGGCATTCCTGCAAGCGAAAACCTCGATCGAAGCCGTCGACAAGGCCGTGCTGACGAATCCGAAGGCGTCGGAGCTCGGCCGGTTCGCCGTGACCGATTCGCTCGATGAACTGGGCGCCTTCAAGACGTCGACGCTGCGCAACGTCGCCGTCACCGCGCCCTTCATGCACGACGGCAGTCTCGCCACGCTGCGCGACGTGGTCGAGCACTACAACAACGGCGGCATCACGCGGAAGACCGATCACGTCAATGACTTCCTGAGCGGCGGCATCCGTCCGCTCGATCTCACCGACGATGAGATCTCGGATCTCGTGGCCTTCCTCGAGACGCTGACGAGTCCGCAGTTCGCGGCCCAGAAAGCGGCCTCGCTCAATCCCGCCTCCTGCAACGTCAGCACGACCCGGATGGCGGCGACTGCAACGCCGGCCAGGACCGGAGGAACCGCACCATGAGCCAGACATTCGATCGGCGCACGTTCCTGCGCAACGCGGCGCTCGGCGTGAGCGCCAGCACGCTGCCGCTGACGCTCGTCGAACTGGCTTTCGCGAAGCCGCAAGACACGTTCACCTTTGCGTATATCTCCGACTCGCACATCCAGCACATCAAGGGCACGCAGTTCGTGCGCAACTGGGATCGCGGCCTGATCCGCGCGGTGGCGGAAACGAACCTGATCGCGCCGAAGCCGGACTTCGTCATGTTCGGCGGCGATCTCGCCCAGCTCGGCAACAGGCCCGAACTCGATCATGGCGCCGAAATGCTGTCGAAGCTGAATGGCAAGGTCCATCACGTGATGGGCGAGCACGATTACTACCTCGACCTCGGCGAGTACTGGTCGAAGCTGTTCGGTCCGCAGTACTACAGCTTCAATCACAAGGGCGTGCACTTCGTGGTGCTCAACAGCATCCTCACGTACGACGACTGGACCTTCGATCGCTGGCCGAGCGCCGAACAGCGCATGCTGGAAATGGCCGGGCTCGACAATCCGAACGGCTCGCCGTTCATGGTCGGCGAGAAGCAGCGCGACTGGCTGCGCAAGGATCTGGCCAAGGTGAAGAAGTCGACGCCGATCGTCGTGTTCTCGCACTCGCCGCTGCAGAAGATCTACAAGGGCTGGAATTTCTGGACCGAGGACGCCGAGCAGGTGCAGGCGCTGCTCGCGCCGTTCGACAAGGTCACGGTGTTCTACGGCCACGTGCATCAGATCCAGTACAACCAGATCGGCAACATCAGCTTCACGTCCGCGATGGCGACGGCGTGGCCCTGGCCGTATCCGCAGAGCTATGCGCAGGCCGAGCAACTATTGCCGAAGCTCACGGTGCACATGAATCGTGCCGATCCGTTCTTCGAGCGCGATGCCACGGGCTGGCAGTTGATCGACATCAACTCGGGCCGCGCGCGCGCCAGCTTCAATCTCTACAACAACACCGCGCGGGTGGTGGCGTTCGATGAGAAGACCGGCCAGCCGCAGGATCAGGCATACCAGGCGGAAGACAGGCGGATTCCGCCGCAGACACATTTCTGAAGAGGGCTGCTGGCAACTGGCTGCTGGTCGCTGGCCGGAACAGGACAGGAACATGAGTATGAGAATCGCGCGAATTGCATTGCTGTTGGCCGGATTGGCGTTCGGCTCGCTCACGTTCGCCGATGAGTTCACTGAAGCGGATCTGAAGCGCTGGCAGGAGCAGTTCGATGGCGTGGTGAAGCAGGGCCGCGCGCTGTGGACCGACGGCAAGCTCGGCACGAATGGCGTCGCGTGCGCGCAATGTCATCCGAACGCCGCGAACACCCATCCTGAAACGTATCCCAAGTTCCAGAAGCAGCTGGGCAAGGTTGCCAATCTGTGGGAGATGGTGAACTGGTGCCTGCGCAATCCGCTCGAAGGCCAGCCGCTCGCCGCTGACGATCCGAAGATGACGGCGATCCTTGCGTACGTTGCGTGGGAGCGGCGCGGCGTGAAGCTCGAGCCGGGGAAGCACTGAAATGCGCATGTTCGGAATGCCCCCACCCCAGCCCTCTCCCCTCGCTGGGGGATTCCGGCGCGCATTCGCTTGCCTCCTCCCCGCTGCGCGGAGGAGGGAGTCGGAGTTCCCTCCTCCGCGCAGCGGGGGAGGGTCAGGGAGGGGGCTCTTCATGGCATGCGTGCTGGCGCTTTCATTCAATGTCCTCGCCGCCGACACGCCGAAGATCGATCAGGCCGCACTCAACAAGCGCATCGCCGACGAGGACGCGACGCTACTGATTCTCGATGCGCGCACGCCGGAGGAATTCGCTGCCGGTCACGTGCCCGGCGCCATCAACATTCCGTACACGTACTTGCCTGCCAGCATCTCTTCGTTGCCGGATGCTGCGAACAAGGACATCGTCGTCTACTGCGAAACCGGCGTTCGCGCCGAGCGCGCCGCCTCGCGGCTCAAGGAGAACGGCTTCACACGCCTGCTGCACCTCGACGGCGACATGAAGGCGTGGCGCGAAAAGCAGCAGTCGGTGGAGAAGTAACGGCGGCCTGCCTTCCGGCTACCCGCTCGCGGAGCCTTTGAAGTCCCGTTCGATGCGAGCCCTCACCAGCTTGCGCAATTCCGCAGGCAAGCTCGTCTCACGCTCCCGGTTCAAGAGCGCGTCCCGCTGGATCATGCCGTGCTTCGCCAGTTCCCTGGTAAACGCCCGATCCTTGTCGCGGCCGGCCACGTACTTCGAGATGGCCAGATCGTTTACTTCCAGGCATAAACCAGTCACGCCGGCCGTATTCGGATTGCTGATCTTCACCAAGCGCTGGCGCCATCCGGCAGGCAAGGTTGCTGTTTTCTCGTCGACACCTTGGGCGTAATAGCCATACAGCTCGTGAAAGGGTGATCCCTCTCCTATGCTGCCGTCGATGAGATCCGATAGCTGCGGGCGGTGGAGAGGGAACACATCCGCCTCCGCGGAGACCAACAGAGAAGCGGGCGCATCGGGAAACTGCCCGAGAATCGACTGACTGCCGATGATGACGATTTCGGACTCGTTGGCGATCGACCCGGCTGCCCGAATCAGGTGCTCAAGCTCGGAACGCTGCATGGATCTGCCATCGCTCCCGGTGAGTAAGGATTCCGGCAAAGGGTGAGGATTGCCGCAGACGCGCTGCGTTCTCGCCGGGATCCGTGATGATCGCTGCCACGTTTTGCCAGGGTTGACTCAGCAGTTGACGCCATTCCTCGAGCCACGTCGGCACATGGCTACGGCGGGCGGAACTCCAGCGCTCGACATTTCTGCGAGCGATTTCGAGAAGCTGGGGATCGCGTTCGATCTTTCGTGCTATCACCGCATGCATCGCCAGGCTGCGCGCATCCAGCAGCCGATGCGAAGAATAGGTGGATATCGCCGTCGATTCGTTCGGCACCCAGGCGACCACTGGCTTGAGTCCTGCAGCCCTGCGCCGTTGTCGCAGTCGCCGCATGCGCTCGGCAGGTGTCATGGCCGATCCGGTGGGTGGGCGGCCGCGCGGTCGCTTGCGAGTCTTTGCAGGTTTTCTGGCCACGAATAAGCGTAACCCGTGACGATTATTGCCGGCAATGGGGTCAACCGAAATCGTCGGAATTGCGTCCGGGCCGCTAAGATAAGGGTTTCCTGGAGCGCGCCGAGCATGACAACAGCGGATTCTGTTCTCCGGTCCGGCAGCAAGGTTTCTCTTACCGGCACCGTAACGTCCCGCGAAACACGAAGAAAGCGTGATGGTGCAACTTACGTACGCGCGCGACTGGTACGAGAGGGAGCATCTGACGTACCGGTAATCTGGTGGAACGAGACCGATGCCGTGCTCGAGGGCGAGCGAGTCGTCGTCGAGGGAAGCCTCAAGGAATACAACGGCAGTCTGGAGTTGCACGCGCGTCAGACCCGCGTTCTCCGCGATCCGACGCAATCTGCGTCAAAGGTCCATCCTCACCATCGTGTGATCGAATACCTGATTCAGTGTGTCGAAGCCGAGGCGGCGCTTGGCGCCATGTTCGATCTGCAAAGCAGGGAGATCGCGTTGCAGAAGGAGGGCGCGGATCCCATCGTCACCTTGCTGGCGACGGATGAGGACACCGGTGTTGTGGTCAATCCCGAAGTGGTCGAATGGTGCAGAAAACAGTCCGAGCAGGGAGCGACTTCGATTCTTGTCGGCTATCCGATAGTCACAGGGATTATTGAGGACAGAGGGATCGAACAAGTTCGGGTCGCGCCACTCTTCACGGTGGAGTGCGATCTAAGCATCGATGGCGCAGACGTCACGCTTCAGCGCACCAATGTTGAAACTGAGGACCTGAATCCTCAGGCGCTGGTCCTGTTGGGGATCGATGAACGAGAGCGTCGCAACGACCTTGAAGATGAGCTCAATGAGTCTGGATTGCTGGCGGGAGCACACAGCGCGGCCGAGCGCCTTCAAGCCCGACTGGACATTCTGCAGGCCCGCGGTGTCGTAGATTCGGCCCCAGTCCTTGATCCACTTTCATTGGGTCCCGTTGCAACGAATCGAGGTGTCTCGAACGCGCTCATGTTCATGCCCGCGACGAGTCGAGTCGGTCCGACGAAACAACTCCTTGACGAGCTGCAGCAACTGGGGCGCGCGAAACCTGACGAGCTCGAACGGGGGCCTCTGGGGCTCATGCTCACTGCCACCAGAGTTGCAGCGGTAGCGGGCGTCGATGTTCATCCCACGATCACCGAGACCAACTATCGCCAAGATCTGGCTGCACATTCCGCACTGAAGTCCATGCTGACGGTTGTTACCGGGCCGCCCGGCACGGGCAAGTCGCAGGTCCTCGTCAATACGATTGTCGCGGCCCTTGCCAACGGTCAGTCCGTGCTGGTCGCGTCGAAGAACAACGCTGCAGTGGACGTAGTGATCGATCGTCTGGAGCGGGTCGCCCCAGACGTGCGTCCGATCCGCACAGGCAACAGAGCAGCTCGGGAGTCGACCGTCAGCAAGCTCAGGGCGGCGGTGACTGCTGTGGGGGATCGGGATCCGCAGTTGGCAACCGTGCGACTGAAGTGGGATCGATGCGCTGCCCGCATCGCGCAGTTGCATCATGCCTTCATCGACCATGAACGCCTCGATCGCGCATATCGCGAGGCGTCAGTGCAGCTGGATGCCGAGTTGACGAAGCTTCCGGCAGGACTTTTCAGTCAGCTGGATCAGCAGACGATCAACAACGTTCTTGGATTGCTGAAGCGCTCGATAGGTCGATCGATGCCGTTTCTTGCGTATCTTTTTCCATGGTTGAGGCGCCGCTGGATCGAGAAGCGGGTCGATGAATTTTTCCGGGAGGCGAAAGCCACCGTGCCGGCTGAGACTCTGGCGGCACTGACTGACCGGCGCTCACCGCTAATGCTCCGCGATTCACCTTCGCTCAAGGCGTTGGCAAGCCGAGTGCGAAATATCATCGACCAGATCGCACGCGCCAGGGAGCTCGAAAGCAAACAGGTCGCAATTGCTCAAGAGCGCGAATCCCTGCCCACGATCGATCAGCTCGAGATCTCGATGGCCGATCACGACCCTGAACGCCAGCAAATGGGGAGACTGCTGCTGACGTCCATCCTCAACGACCGGAAGGCGCGCGTGCCGGCGAGTGCCAGAGCCGCCGGTTCCCGAGTGTTGACCACGTTGGCGGGCGATCCTGCCGCCAGATGGCCGACGCAGGTGTTGGGAAGCGTGTTTGCAGACTTGTTGCCACTGGTTCCCGTTTGGGCTTTGACGAGCCTGAGTGCCAAAGACAACGTTCCGCTGGTTCCTGGCCTGTTCGATCTCGTGATTATCGACGAGGCGTCGCAAGGAGACGTCGCCTCGATGGTGCCGCTGTTGTATCGCGCGAAGCGTGCGGTCGTGATCGGCGATCCACACCAGCTGACGCATGTGACGCGCTTGAAATCGCACCGAGCCGAGCGCCTGGCGACGACCACTGGTCTGTCAAGCAGGCAACATGTCGATTGGAACTACGTCAAGATGAACTGCTTCGAGCTGGCGCGACGCTGTCTTGACGGCGTGCCGATTCTTCTCGATCAGCACTTTCGCTGTCATCCCGCCATTGTCGAATTCTCGAACCGTCATAGTTCCTTGTATGACGGCGGATTGGTGGTGTGTACGGATCCGGGAGTCTGGAAAGGCGAGAAGGGTATCGAGTGGGTCGATGTCAGAGGCGAGATGGAGCTGCTCCGCAGCGGAAGTCGGCGGAATGCGCCAGAGGCGGAGGCAGTCATCAGAACGATTGCGGCTTTGCTGGCGCGGAACTCTGGTTCAGCTCTGAGCGTGGGCGTTGTCAGTCCTTACCACGCTCAGGTCGTATTGATTGAGAGAATGGTGGCTGAAGCGTTGTCTCATGCGAGTTCAGTCGCCGTCAAAACAGTGCATCAGTTTCAGGGCGATGAAAGGGACGTGATGATCTACTCGCCGGCGATTGCGGGAAGTCCCGAGCAACTGGGTGCACTGATGGCGCTGAACAAGAATCTGGTGAACGTTGCAATCACGCGTGCACGACGACAGTTGATTATCGTGGGCGATCTTGAGGTTTGCCTTGGCACACAGACGATTCTGCGGGACCTCGCCGAGTATTGCATGTCGCTTCAGGAAGCCGGTGCATACACGCCATTCGAGCTGGACGTGCGCAATGAAATGGCAGGCCGCGGCCTGGTCGCAGAGATCGGAGTGATGTGCGGCGTCGATCGCCTCGGAATTGCAGTGACGAGCGGCGATCGACGAATCGCGGTGCAATGCGATGGTCACGCATTCCGTTCCGAGGATTCTCCGGATGCAGCGGATCTGCGATTGGCGGTGGAAGGATATGAGGTACGCCGAATATCGCCACGGCAGATTGGTCGCGATTTGAAAAGAACCGTCGACGCACTGCTCGATACTCGGGTGCACTAGCTGTAAGAGTGCCGATACCGGCCCGTACCGGGAGCAAGGATGTCGCGGTCGAAAAGTAGAAGAGTCGGCGCATTACCGGCAATCTCGCGACAGACTAACCGGAAGACCGATGGAGGTTCTCGTGTCATCGAAGTTCTACCTGTCCGGGTTGCTGTCCCTGCTGTGTCTGTGCCTGCTCGCCGGCTGTCGTTCCGGCGGCGAAGCGCGCGAGGTCGATCTGCTGATCGTCGGCGGGACCGTCATCGATCCCGCTTCTCGTAGTGTCGTCAGAGATGCGGCAGTAGCGATCGACGCGGGAGTGATCGTTGCCGCAGGTCAGCTCGATGCGCGCGCTTTCAAAGCGTTGCGCACGCTCGATGCCTCGGGCAAGTTCATCGTCCCCGCGTTCGTGGACATGCACCTGCACTGGGGCACCGGCACGTTTGTGGAAGGCGACCACGTGGTCGAGACGACGCTGGCGCGCAGTCTCTACTACGGCGTCACCCGTATTCTGAACATGGGTTCGAACGCCGCCTCGCCGTCGGAGATCGATGGCTTCCGCAGCAAGCTCGCAGCGGGTGAATGGCAGGGACCGAAGATCTATGCCGTCGGGTCGCTGTTGACCGTGCCCAGTTCGCATCCCACCACGACCATCTATTCCCCCGATGTCCGCCAGCGCATCGCCGAGGTCGTGGCGGCAGCGCCGGCGAGCGGTCCCATCGATCTGATGCCGCTGCGCGCTGTCACGCTGCTGCGCACGCCCGACGATGCTCGCGCCGAGGTGAAGCGGCTGGCCACGTGGGGCGCCGACGTGATCAAGATCACCATCGAATCCGGTCCTGGTCCGTTCGGCGATGATCATCCGCAGATGCCGCGCGACGTGGTGCAGGCCGTCGTCGATGCGGCGCATGACGCCGGCATTCCGGTCATTGCCCACATCTCCTCGCGCGACGAACTCGATGTGTGCCTGGATACGGGCGTCGATGCCGCCGCTCACGCCATCATCACCGGGCCGTTCGATACGCAACTGCATCGACGCATGGGCGAGTCGAAGTTCTTCTACTCCGTGACGCTGAATCTCTATGACGGCTTTCTGAACTGGACCGCGGATCCGACGCGCATGGACGACCCGTTTCTGCGCGAGACCGTAACGGATGCCGAGGTCGCTTCGACGCAGGGAACGCAGCGATTCTTCGAACGCGAGCGCGAATACTTCGGCAGGTCGGGACTGCCGCCGATCCTCGATCACGTGCGCGCGGCGCAGCAGGCCGGTGCGATTCTTCTGACGGGCACCGACACCGGTAATCCCTATGCCTTCCCAGGCTACGGCGTGCACGAGGAACTGCGACTGATGGTGGCAGGCGGCGTATCGGCGATGGATGCGCTGGCTGCGTCATCCGCCAACGCGGCGCGCTTCTTCAAGGAGGAGCGTCAGTGGGGTTCGATTGCGCCCGGGCAGGAGGCCGATCTGCTCGTCCTCGACGGCGATCCGCTCGCCGATATCGCCAACACGCGTCGCATCGTGCAGGTGATCCAGCGGGGTCAGCCCGTGGATCGCTCGCGATTGAAGATTGCATTGTAGAAAACGCGGGCGGATCTTCTCTTCCTGTGGGGCCGGCTTCAGCCGGCTGGATTCTTTGTGCAGGTCAGGCTTTAGCCTGACTGTTTTCAGGCCGGCTGAAGCCGGCCCCACAGCAGCCCGCGAGCGCCTGCTCCAGATCGCCCAGCAGATCGTCCACATGTTCCAGTCCCACCGACAGCCGCAGCAGATTCTGCGGCGTGACCGTGTGCGGACCTTCGACCGAGGCGCGGTGCTCGACCAGCGATTCCACGCCGCCGAGACTGGTCGCGCGCAGGAAATACTTCATCCGGCCCGCAACGGCGAATGCCTCATCGCGTCCGCCTCGCACGCAGAACGACAGCATGGCGCCGAAGCCGCCCTGCATCTGTCTGCGCGCGATGTCGTGGCCGCGATGCGATGCAAGCCCGGGATAGAACACGCGCTCGACGGCTTTGTGCCCGCTGAGGAACTCCGCGATCCGCGCCGCCGATTCCGTCTGCGCCCGCACGCGGCAGGCGAGTGTCGTGAGGCTGCGCCGGATCAGCCAGCAATCGAATGGCGAGGGCGTGTTGCCAGCCGTGCCCTGGTAGTCGCGCAGCCGTTCCGACAGCGTGCCGCCTTCGCGCGCGACGACGGTGCCGCCCATCACGTCGCTGTGGCCGCCGAAGTACTTGGTGCTCGAATGCATCACGAGGTCGACGCCGAAACGGAACGGCCGCTGCCACACCGGTGTGGCAAACGTGTTGTCGCAGCAGACGATCGCACCCGCGCCATGTGCAACGGACGTGAGGGCTTCGATATCGCTCAGGTTGAGCATCGGATTCGACGGCGTCTCGATCCACACCAGCTTCGTCGCCGGCGTGAGCGCGGCGCGAACCGCATCGACCTTCGTCATGTCGACGAACGTGTACTGCACGCCCATCGGTCCGATGATGTCGCGCAGCTGCTTGGCCGTGCCGTGGTACGACTCGACGGGCGCGATGACGTGATCGCCCGGCCGCAGCAGGCTGAAGACGGCGAGGGAGGCGGCGGAGCCGGACGAATACGCTGTGGCATCGTGTCCGCCTTCGAGCGCGGCGATGCACTGCTCCAATGCTTTGCGACCCGGATTGTCGGCGCGTCCATACGAATACCCGCGCGAGAACTGGCCGTCGACGTCGCGTTCGAACGTCGTGCTGAGGTGAATGGCCGGCGAGACGTCGCCGGCGGTCGGTTCGACTTCGCGTCCCACGCGAACGGAGAGAGTTTCGAGCTTCATCGAAGTGGCCTGCCGGAAAGGAAGGCCACTATAGCAATCTGCGATCACACGGTGAGCGGCGATCCGGCGGGCGCTTCGGCAGGCGGCTGCTTCGCAACGCCGATCGCCGGCGGAATCAGCTTGTACATCACGGGCGTGACGAGTCGCGCGAGCAGCGTCGACGACACGAGCCCGCCGATGATTACCCACGACATCGGCGAATACAGGCCGATGTTCTGGACCGCCAGCGGCAGCAGGCCGCCGATCGCGGTCGCGGAGGTGAGCAGGATCGGCAGGAAGCGGATCTCGCCGGCCTGTTCGATCGCCTCGTCCAGCGGCGTGCCGGCTTCGCGCAGCTGATTGGTGAAATCCACCAGCAGGATCGAGTTCTTGATCTCGATGCCGATCAGGGCGATGAAGCCGATGCTCGCGGTGAAGGAAATGGAATTGCCGGTCAGCAGCAGCGCCATGAAGCCGCCGAAGATGCCGAGCGGCACGACCGTCAGCACGATCAGCGTCGATTTGAAGTTGCCGAACTCCAGCACCAGCACGGCGAAGATGCCGAACAGTGCGACGATGCTTGCGGTGCCGATGCCCTTGAACGATTCCGCGCCGGATTCGGCCTCGCCGCCGAGCACGTAGCGATAGCCGCGCGGCCAGTCGAAGGCATCGAGCTGCTTCACCACCGCGGCCGTGACCTTGGCGGTGTTGTAGCCCATGGCCACTTCGGAGTTGATGGTCACGGCGCGCTCGCGGTCGTAGCGCTGGATCTGGGTGGGTGCCCGTTCGAACTCCAGCGATGCGAGCTGCGACAGCGGCAGCGTCGCGCCGGACAGCGACGGCACGCGCACCTCGCCCAGCGTGTTCAGGTCGGCGCGCGTGCCGACGGGCGTACGCACCACAATGCCGTACTGTTCGCCGCTGGCATCCTTGAACGTGCCGGCAGGAATGCCGGCGACCGACAGACGCACGGCGCGGTCGAATTCGACGGTCGGCACGCCCAGCATGCTCGCCTTCTGCGAGTCGACGTTCAGTCGCAGATTCGTGCGCGCCACTTTCAGGGGATTCAGCACGTCGCGCGTGCCCGGCGTGTCCTCGATCAGTTTTTCCACGCGCGCCGCCAGCTGTTCGACGGTGTCCAGATCGGACCCGACGATGCGTACGGCAATGGGCGCGGTGATCGGCGGGCCGTTGACGAATTCCTTCACATGGATGCGCGCCGTCGGATAGTTGTCGAGTGCATGGCGCAGCGCTTCGATCTTTGCCGGCGTGTGTCGCGTGTCGTACTCGTGCAACTGCACGAATACCTCGCCGTAGTTGGGCGAATCGTTGCGCACGATGTGGTTGTAGTAGATCTGCGGGTTGCCGTGACCGAGGTTGGCAAACCAGCTCTTCACCTCGGGCATCTGGCGCAGGCGATCCTCGACGAAGTGCAGCGCGCGATCCGTCTCGCCCAGGCTCGCGCCATTGGGCGCTTCCACCTGAATCAGGAACTGCGGCGTGTCCGCCTTGGGAAACAGGCTGCTGCCGAGGATCGGCACGAGCAGGCCGGACAGCAGGATCGAGCCGCCGATGGCGATCAGCACCGTCGCCTTCGGACGCGCCAGACAGTAGTGCAGCGCCGGGCGATAGTAGCGATGGATCACGCCCATCAGGCGTTGCAGGAACACGTTGCCGTGTTCGCCGTCGTTCTCCTTCAGCAGGCGGCTGGCCAGGAAAGGAATGATGAACAGCGCGATCAGCAGCGATCCGACGATGGTCATGACCACCGCCATCGGCAGTGCGCGCATGAACTTTCCGGCGACGCCGGGCAAGGCCATCAAGGGCAGGAAGGCGAAAATCAGCGTGGCGGTGCAGCCGAGGATGGCGACGAAGATCTGTTTCGTGCCGGCCAGCGCCGCGTCCGTGCGCGTCCTGCCTTCGCGCAGATGCCGCGCGATGTTTTCGGTGACGACGATGGAGTCGTCGACCAGCAGGCCGAGCGCCACCACGAAGCCGGCGATGGAGAGCTGGTTCAGCGAATAGCCGAGGAAGTACAGCATCGCGATGCCGAAGGCGAGCGACAGCGGAATCGAAATCATGACGATGCCGGCGGCGCGCCAGCCGAGCGGCAGCAGCGTGATCAGCACCAGCGCGATCGCGATGCCGAAATCCGTGTAGAGCCGCGACAGCCGGTGGCTGACGTTCTGGGACTGGTCGAAGCCGACCTGCAGGTCGATGCGCGCCGGCAGCCCCGCCTGGAACTGCTTGATCGCGGCGTCGATCCGTTCGCGCACCTCCAGGATGTTGTAGCCATCCTTCATGTTCGCCGTGACGAACACCGCGCGCTGGCCGTTGAACCGGCCGACGTAGCTGTAGGGCTGCGATTCCCACGAGACGTTCGCGACATCGCGCACGCGCACGATCTGGCCATCCACCGCCGCGATGACGGTATCGCGGACCTGATCCAGCGACTCGTAGCTGCCCGAGGTCTTGAGACTGAAGCTGCGCGAGCCGATGTCGACGACGCCGGCCGGGATGTTGGCGTTCTCGCCTTCGATCGCCTGGATGACGCGCGCCGGCGCCAGGCGCAGTCCGGCCATGCGCTTGAGATCGACTTCGACCCGCAGCTCGCGCGGCGGGAAGGCCCAGCTCTCCGACGTGCGCACGCCGTCGACGGTCTTGAGCGTGTCCTTGAGTTCGCGCGAGTAATCCTCCAGTTCGCTGTAGGGCGCATCTTCCGACACGAGCGCGATCTGCACGATGTTCACCAGACCCGGGCTCATCTTGCGGATTTCCAGCCGCGCGATGTCCGCGGGCAGGTCCGGGCGCAGCGCATTCACCTCGCGCGTGACTTCGTCGTATTTCTTGTCCGGATCGACGAAAGCTTCGAACTCGATCGCGACCACCGCCAGGCCGTCGAAGATGGAGGTTTCCATCTTCTTCACATCGTCCAGCTCCGCGATCTGGTCCTCGATCGGCTTGACCACCAGCCGTTCGAGATCGGTCGGGTCGGCGCCCGGATAGATCACGGTGACGACGAAGCCCGGCATCTTGAACGAAGGATCTTCCTCGCGCGGCACGGAGCTGAAGGCGAACCAGCCCATGCAGACGAGGCACAGGAACGCGACCAGCGTGAACTGGTAGCGGCGGATGGGGAATTCGAGCAGGCTCACGAGGCCGCCCCCACCCCAACCCTCGCCCCTCGCTGGGGGATTCCGGCGCGCATTCGCTCGCCTCCTCCCCGCTGCGCGGAGGAGGGGGCCGGATCTTCATCCCTCCTCCGCGCAGCGGGGGAGGGCAGGGAGGGGGTCTCCGACTGCACGGCGACAGTCTCACCGTCTTCGAGATACAGAGAACCATCGGTCACGACGGTCTCGCCGCTCTCCACGCCAGCAACCAGCGCAACGGCAGCGTTCTCGATGAACGCCACTTCCACTTCACGCCGTCGCGCGTGCTTGCCGTCGAGCACGAAGACGCTGGCGCGCCGGCCGTTGCCTTCGACGATGGCGGCGATGGGCACGTACACGCGTTCCGCCGCATGCGCGGTGGCCGGCACGATGTCGAGCTTGGCGACGAGGCCGCTCTTCAGCGGCTGGGTCGTCGCATCGAGCTGCACTTCGATGTTGAACAGGCCGCTGGCCGGATCGGCGGCGCTGGCGATCTCGCTGACCTTGCCGGTCAGCGTCACGCCCGGCAGCGCATCGAGCCGCACGTTCGCCGCATCGTGCGGCTTGATCTGCACGATCTCGCGGTCGGCGAGGCCGGCGCGCACCACGAAACCCTTGTCCTGCGCGCCCAGCACCAGCACCGGATTGCCGGCCGCGACCAGTTCGCGTTCTTCCGCCAGCCGGCGCAGCACCGTGCCATCGCGGGGCGCGACGATCGACGAGTAGCTGGAATTGAACTGCGCCGACTTCAGCGCGGCCTCGCTCACCGCGCTTTGCGTGCGCAGATCCTGCAGCTGTTCCAGGCTGATCACCTGATCGGCGTACAGGCGCTCGCCGCGTTCGACGTCGCGCTGCGCTTTCTCATGGGCCTGGCGAGCCTGCTCGACCTGCGCATTGACTTCCGCCAGTTCGATCTCCGCCAGCTTCTGGCCCTTGCGCACGCGATCGCCCTCGCGCACCGCGAGCTGACGGATGACGCCGCCCATCTTGAACGACAGACGGATCTCGTCCTTGTTGAGCAGCAGCCCGTTGGTGTGGATGGGCGGCGCGGCCGGACCGTTGAATGCGGCGGCCACGCGCACGGGTGTCGCCGTGACGATGGCCTCTTCGGTCTTGCCCTTGCAGCCGGCCAGGCCGAATGCGGCCGTTGCTGCGATCAGCGCCACGCGCACACCGGCTTCTTTTGCCTTCGTCACTGTCATCACCTTCGTCACATCCGTCACTTTCGATTCTCAGATCCCTGGATCGAGCGGCAGATCGCCGCTCGATGTCGCGTACTCGAGATCGGCACGCCGCGCGAGCACGTTGAAACGCGTGAGGTTGAGGTTCAGCTCGGCGCTGGTCAGCGTGCTGCGCGCATCGATGAACTCGACCTGGTTGATCACGCCTTCGTCGCGTTTGCGGCTGGCGATGCGGAAGGCCGCACTGGCCGCTTCGGCGCGCGCCTGCGCCGTGGCGAGCGAATCGCGCGCCGTCGTCAGACGATTGAAGGCCTGCTGGACTTCGAGACGGATCTGCTGGGCGACTTCTTCCTGACGCAGCACCAGTTGCCGCTCGGTCGCGCGGGCCTGCGCCACGCGTGCGTTGTCGCCGCCGCCGTCGAAGAGCTTCCACGTGAACATCAGCGAAGCCGTGCCGAAGTTGTAACCCTCGCCGAAACGGTATTCCTCGCCCTGGGAGCCGGCGTCGACGGCGAAGGCGAGCATCGGCCACTTCTGTTTGCGTGCCAGCGTCACCTGTTCGGTGCTCGCCTGTTTCAGCCGTTCGACCTGCGCGACTTCGGGGCGGCGCTGCAAGGCGTCGGACCAGAGTCGTTCCAGGGCCGAAGGCTGTTGGGCCAGCGTATTCGGCGCGGCGGTCGCGTCGATCGACGTCAGCAGGTCGCGGTTCAGCAGGAAGTTGAACCAGCTCTGCGCCTGCGTCGTCAGGTTCGCCACTTCGCGCTTCTGCTGTTCGACTTCGAGCAGTTCCGCCTTCGCGCGCAGGACCTGGTCTTCGGTGACCTTGCCGTTGTCGAACAGCGACTGATTGACGCGCACGTTCTCGCGCAGCAGCTCTTCGCTGGCAGCGACGATCTCGGTGGAACTGCGCGCCTTGAGCCAGTCGATGTAGGCACCGGTGATGTCGCGGCGCAGGGTGCGTGCGATCGCCATGCGCCGGTAATTGCTCGCGCCGAGCAGCGCACTCTGCGCGCGCACGGCGGCGGAAAGGGTCGGGGCATACAGCGGCTGGCGCAGCAGCAGCCGCGTGTCCTGTTCCTTCTCGCGCAGGAAGGGAATCTCGACATTGGCGAGCTGCGGAAACGGCGCGGGCTGGCCCTGCGCTGCCAGCATGTCGTTCAGCGTCGCGTAGACGGGATTCAGCGCATCGCCGATGGGAAACTCGATGACGCGGCCGCCCTCCGCGCGCGTGTACCGCGCCTGCATCGACAGCTCCGGAAAGAACCGGGCGCGTGCTTCGGCGAGCGCCTGCGTCGCCTTCTCGACCTCGAGGCCTTCCGTCTGCAGTCCCAGATTGGTCCGCAGGCCTTCGGCGACATAGTTCTCGACCGTCGTGTCGAAGTCCGCGACCGGCTGCGACAACGCAGCGAGCGGCATCAGGCACAGGCCGGCAATGATCTGGAGAAACCTCATTCCCTTCGTTCTCGTGTGTAAAAACGGTAGACAGTTGTCAAAAATCGGTCAAAAAAAGAGCTAATCCGCCGGACCCGACAGGGTGCGACGGATCAGGTCGATGGCGTGCTGGGTGAGCTGGGAAACGCTGATGCCCTGGTCGGCGAGCAGGGCGCCCTTGGTGATCGCGATCTGGATCAGTCCGTGCGTGAAGCCCCACAGTACGCGCGAGGTGATGGCGAGATCGCCCAGATCGCCGCGCACCGTGCCATCGCGCTGGCCGATGGCGAGTGCCTCTTCGACGATCTGGTGCACACGCTTGCCGGCTTCGAGCGAGGAGCTTTCCTGCGGACTGCCCTCGCCGGCGTCGGGCGCATGCAGTTCGAGACGTGCGCAGGCATCGAAATAGTGCGGAAATTCATGCCCATACGCCATGTAGGCGCGGCCCAGCGCCTCGACCTTCTCCATGCCCAGGCGGGTGCGGGCGCTGGCTTCCTCGAAGCGCTGGCGCAGCGTTTCCATGGCGCGCGCCGCGATGGCGAAATGCAGGTCGCGCTTGTCCTTGAAGTACACGTACACCAGCGCACGGCTCAGGCGCGCGCGCCGGGCGACGCTGTCCATGGTCACGGCGTCCCAGCCCATCTCCCGGTACAGGGCCTCGGCCGCATCGACGATCTCGGCGCGGCGGCGATCCTTTTCTTCCTGGCGTCTTTCGGCGATGTACGACATGCGCGGCACCCTAGCGAATGCATTGACACAATGTCAATGGATCAATTCATGTCCAGGTGAACAGTCCCAGCTGGCTGGACGAGTGCCCAGGGCCCACACTCGCGCCCACGTCAGTCATCCAGCGACGCATGGGACTACAAAGCGAACAGGAAGCGGAATGGGCTGATCTTCCCGCGATCGTGCGGCGGCTGCCGCTGTTCGAGGGACTCGAGCCCGAACTGCTGGATGGCATCACCGCGCAGATCGAATGGTTCGCGCTGCCGGGCGGCACCACGCTGTTCGAAGCCGGCGACGCGCCGGACGCGCTGTACCTGGTCATCAGCGGCAATCTCGGCGCCTATTCCGCTTCGGCCGAAGGCCATCGCCGCCTGGTCGGCACGATCGCCGCGGGCGAAACCGTCGGCGAGATGGCGCTGATTTCCGGCAAGCCGCGCAACGCCACCGTCATCGCGCTGCGCGACAGCGAACTCGGCCGTCTTTCGCGCGAAGCCTTCGAACAATTGATGCTGTCGCATCCGCAAGGCCTGCTGCGCGTCGCGCAGCTGATGGCGCAGCGGCTCGATGCTTCGCAGAACCAGGTGCGCGGCCGGCGCGCAACGCCGCGAACCTTCGCCGTCGTGCCCAACGACAAGCACGCGCATGCGACCAGCTTCGCCGCGCAGCTTGCCACGCATCTCGAACATGCCGGCCGCACCGAACTGGTCTGGAGCCAGCGCGGCGCCGATCACACGAGCCTGTGGTTCCACACCGTCGAGCGCGCCAACGAATTCGTCGTGTATGTCTGCGATCCCGGTCCGACGAGCTGGAGCAAGCTGTGCCTGCGTCAGGCGGACGTCGTGCTGCTGCTGGCGCAGGCCGACTCGAAACCCGCCGACTGGCCGGCGTTCGCGAATCATCAGGTGCGGCCCGTGGCGCAGCGAACGGAACTGGTGCTGCTGCACAAGGAACGGCTGCTGCCCGGCGTCGCTGCCGCGTGGCTCGATGTCCGCCCGGGCATGCCGTATCACCACGTGCGCGGCACGGCCGACATCGCGCGGCTGGCGCGGCTGCTCACCGGCCGCGGCCTCGGCATCGTGCTCTCGGGCGGCGGCGCGCGCGGCTTCGCGCACATCGGCGTGCTGCGCGCGGTGCGTGAAGCCGGCATCACGATCGATGCGGTCGGCGGTACCAGCATCGGCGCCATCATTGCTGCCGGTTTCGCGCTGGAATGGAGTGCGGAGGAGCTGAACCGGCGCGTCTACGAGTGCTTCGTGCGCACCAATCCCCTCAACGACTACACCCTGCCGCTGGTGTCGCTGGTATCGGGCCGCAAGGTCACGCGACTGCTGAAGCGCGAATTCGCAGATCTGCAGATCGAGGACATTCCGCTGCCGTTCTTCTGCGTGTCCTCGAATCTCAGCACCGGCCAGCTCGCGCTGCACCGACGCGGCGAACTATGGCGCTGGCTGCGCGCGTCGGTCGCGATTCCCGGCGTGCTGCCGCCGGTGGTTCACAAGGGCGAGCTGTTCGTCGACGGCGCCACCATCAACAACCTGCCCGTGGACGTCATGCGCGAAGCGGGACTCGGCCAGGTGATCGGCGTCGATGTCGGTTCCGACCGCGCCTTCGTCACCGACACCGTGGATTCGGACGTGCCGCCGTTCTGGAAGATGCCGCAGTGGTTCCGCGGCCGCAAACAGCCGGTGAACATCCTGCAGATCCTGTGGCGCGCCGGCATGATCAACAGCGCCGGCAATCGTGCGGCACGACACGAGATTTCGGATCTGCTGCTGCAGCCGCCGCTGGAACAGATCGACATGCTGAACTGGCGCGCATTCGAGCGCGCCGTCGATGTCGGCTACCGGCATGCACAGCAGCGGCTCAGCGAATGGCAGCGGGGGTAGGACCGTGGCCGACAATCTGTTCTTGCTGCAGGTCAGGCTTCAGCCTGACTGCGAAAAGGCCGGCTGAAGCCGGCCCCACAGTCAGGGCAGAGCAAAGTCCCCCGAGACGCTATTGCCGCGGCAGAACGAATCGCAGTCCCTGCTGGTTGAGCACCGCGCCTTCCGGCGTGATGCGCTCCACGGTCGGCCCCTCGGTGAGCGTCTGGCCTTCGGTGTACTTGCGCATGTTGATGAAGACGAAGCGCTCCGACGGCGTATTCGAGTAGACGTGGATGTCGAGCCGCATGTCGGGCAGCGACGTGCCGCTCGCGATGAGCGACGACGCGTTCGGCAGGACTTCGGCGCGCGGCTCGGCAGCCGGGCGCGCTGCAAGCGGTGCAACCGCAGGCGGTTCGATCGGACGAGCGGCGGCGGCAGCCGGCGGGTGTTCGTCGAAACCGGAGTCGTCCACGAAGTCGCTGCCTTCGTAGCTCTCTGCGGAAGCACCGGCCTCTTCCGCGAGCGAACGGACCGACGGATCGATGCTCGGCCGGCTCACCGGCGGCGTGCGCGTGTAGGGAACCGGTGACGCGGCCGGGGCTGTCGTCACCGCCGCAGCGACGGGCGCAGCTGCTGCCGGTGCCTTGTCGTCGCGCAGCAGCACGAAGAGCAGGATCGCGAGATTGCCGACCAGCAATCCGGCGACGGCCACGGCCCACCACGGACGCTCGCTCTGCGGCGCGCGTGCGGGCGCATCGGCGAGCGAGGGTCCGATGGTGCGCTGACGTTCGTTCTCGGATTTCTTCAGCGCATCGAGAATGAAGCTCATGCGTCAGCCTCCCGCCTGCGCCAGCAGCAGCGGACCGCCCACCTTGTTGCTGAGCGTGTCGAGCACGATCTGCGTCTGTACGCCGGCGATGCCGTCGACGTTCAGACGATGCCGACGCTGGAAATCCTCCACCATCTTCACGAGCTCCTGATCGTAAAAGTCGCTGGCGGACCGGTCCGGCTGGCCCTGCAGCGAATTGAGGCTGCGCCGCAGCCAGCGAACGCCGTCGCCGCGCATGCCGGCCGACAGCGCGCGCGGCGACGTGGCCACCTGCGGCCGCCACAGCACGAGGTAGTCGCCGTACCAGAGTCGCGAGATCGAGGCGATCGAGACTTCGGGCTGCGAGTTGGCGAGCGCGATGAGTGCGTTGTCGGTGTCGTTCAGTCCGGTCACCGTGACCTGGTGCGCGCTGCCGTTGTCGTCGATCAGCGTGAGGATGGCCGGGCGGTTCAGCGTGCGCAGCTGACCCCACGAGCCCTGCTGGTAGACGCATTCGAGACCCTGCTGCAGCGCCTGATCGCAGGGCCTCGCGCCGAGCGGATCGTACTTCGCGCCCCAGGCGGCGAACATCTGCGAGAAGGCGCCTTCGGTATTGGTTTCGCTGGCGTGATCGCGCAGCACGTCGGCGATATCGCGCGCTTCGGGCGGCGCGGGCGGCGGAACGATTGCCGGCGTCGGTGCTGGCTGCGCTGCCGGCGGCGGCGAAGCCAGGGCGACGGCTGCCGGTTCGTGCGTCTGCTTCTTCATCAGCAGCCACAGGCCGATGCCCATGACTGCGAGCGCCGCGGCGATCGATGCGCCTGCCGCGGCCTTCATCCACGGCGGACTGAACGGCCGGCCATAGACTTCGCCGGCCGCGGCACGCACCAGCGACGGACCGACGCGATGCGATTCCTGCGTGAAGGCGCCGAGCAGGGCGCGGTCGCAGATGACATTGATGATGCGCGGAATGCCATTGCTGAGGCGATGGATTTCACGCAATGCGGCGCCGGTGAAGATCTCGCCGTTGGCACCCGCGACGCGCAGGCGATGGTTCACGTACAGCGCAGTTTCGTGCTTCGACAGCGGATCGAGGTGATAGCGGCCGGTGATGCGCTGCGCGAGCTGACGCAGCTCGACGCGATCGAGCACTTCGCGCAGTTCGGGCTGGCCGATCAGGATGATCTGCAGCAGCTTGTGCGAGGCCGTTTCGAGATTGGTCAGCAGGCGCACCTGCTCCAGCGTCTCGGGCGAAAGATTCTGTGCCTCGTCGACGATCACCACGACGCGACGGCCCTTGGCGTGCGCGTCGAGCAGGCGCCGATTCAGCGTGTCGATCAGATCCTTGAGGCTGGTCGTGTCCTCGTCGCGCAGGAAGAGGCCGAGTTCCTCGCAGATCGTCACGACGAACTGCAGCGGCGACAGCTGCGGATTGAGGATCACCGCGACGTCGGCGTGACCGGGCATGCGTTCGAGCAGCGAACGCACCACGGTGGTCTTGCCCGTGCCCACTTCGCCGGTGAGCTGGATGAAGCCGCCGGCCTCGGTGATGCCGTACAGCAGGTGTGCGAGCGCCTCGGCGTGCCGCGCACTCATGAAGAGGTAACGCGGATCCGGCGTGATGGCGAACGGCTTTTCGGTCAGGCCAAAAAAGCTCGCGTACATAGGGACTTAGGGGGACGGTCGAACCGCGGCTCGGGGACGGGATAATGCCATCGCCGCTACGCGCGGCGAAAGCTTTGCGGCCACGCGGTGGCGCTGCTGTGTCGTTGGCGATGCGGACGCTCCTGTCGCGCCGTCATCTCATTCGTGACGGGACTCGCCTTGCTCGCCCCGGAGGGGACCGATACGCTTGCGCGCCGATTTCGTCCCCGCTTCCGCGCGTGTTTTTCCGTCCTCACTCAAGGCTGTAGCGTCATTCCTCACATGCAGGCACTGTCATTTCGCGGTCTGACCAAGACCTACAAGAACGGGGTTCAGGCGCTCAAGGGCATCGACCTCGACGTGGAAGAGGGCGACTTCTTCGCGCTGCTCGGACCGAACGGCGCTGGCAAGACCACCGCGATCGGGATCGTGACCTCGCTGGTGAACAAGAGCGGCGGCACGGTCGAGGTGTTCGGGCACGACATCGACCGGGAACTGGCGGCGGCCAAGTCCTGCATCGGCCTCGTGCCGCAGGAAATGAACTTCAACCAGTTCGAGACGGTGACGACCATCCTGATCAACCAGGCCGGTTTCTACGGCATTCCGCGTCATACCGCGCGCGAGCGTCTGGAGAAGAACCTCAACGCCCTGCAGCTCTGGGACAAGCGCAACGCGGTCGCGCGCAGCCTGTCGGGCGGCATGAAGCGCCGGCTGATGATCGCCCGCGCGCTGATGCACGAACCGCGGCTACTGATCCTGGACGAGCCCACGGCCGGCGTGGACATTGAAGTGCGGCGCACGATGTGGACGTTCATGCGCGACATCAACGCCGCCGGCACGACCATCATCCTCACCACGCACTATCTCGAAGAGGCGGAGAACCTCTGCCGGCACGTCGCCATCATCGACAAGGGCCGCATCATCGAGAACGATCGCATGAGCCGCGTGCTGCGCAAGCTGCAGACCGAAGTGTTCGTCTTCAATCTGCGCAATCCGATCGCGGCCGCGCCGGCGCTGCCCGGTTACACCGTGACGATGCCGGACGATCACACGCTGGAGATCGAAGTCTCCAAGGACCAGAACCTCAACGACATCTTTTCGCGCCTGAGTGGCGTCGGCATCGAAGTGCTGTCGATGCGCAACAAGTCGAACCGGCTGGAGGAACTGTTCATGCGGCTGGTCGACAAGGGCAGCGAGCAGGCGGCGGCCCACGTTTGACCCGGCCAGGGCTGACATCCATGACACAGACAACGCAAGCGACCGCCATGAGCACACCTGCCGAACCCAACCTGGCGCACACGAATCTCGTCGGCTTCAACACCATCGTCATCCGCGAGTTCAGCCGCATCGTCCGCATCTGGAGCCAGACCGTCGTTCCGCCGGCGATCACCGCGACGCTCTACTTCGTCATCTTCGGCAGCCTGATCGGCCGTCGTCTCGGCGACATGGGCGGCTACACGTACATCCAGTACATCGCGCCCGGCCTCATCATGATGCAGGTGATCACGAACTCGTACGGCAACGTGGTCTCGTCGTTCTTCGGCGCCAAGTTCGGCAAGCACATCGAAGAACTGCTGGTCTCGCCGCTGCCGAACTGGCTGATCGTCGCCGGCTACGTCGTCGGCGGCGTCAGTCGCGGCCTGGTGGTCGGCGGCGTGGTGACCGTCATCACCCTCATCTTCACGCACCTGCACGTGCACGACATGCTGGTCGTGATGTCCGCCGTACTGCTGAGTTCGATCGTGTTCTCGCTGCTCGGCATGATCAACGCGATCTTCGCCAAGAACTTCGATCAGATCACCTTCATCCCGACCTTCGTGCTGACGCCGCTGACCTACCTGGGCGGCGTGTTCTACACGATCGAGATGCTGCCGCAGTGGGCGCAGCATGTCTCGCACGCGAATCCGATCCTGTACATGGTGAACGCCTTCCGCTTCGGCTTCATCGGGGTGTCGGACGTGAACGTGGGATTCGCCTACGCCATCATGATCGGCGCCGTCGTCGTGCTGTATGTCGCCTGCGTGTGGCTACTGCAGCGGGGCGTGGGGACGAGGGAGTAGGCGGTGTCAGACCGGCGGGTGCTCTGCTAGGCTCGGCCTGCGATGAACGTAGTCAACGCAACAACCCCGGCCTGTCTTGCAGCCCAGCAGGCAGGGTTCGATCTCAGCCTCATGGAGGAGAGTCTGCGGTGCTCCTACGAACAGCGCGCCCTGCAGCATCAGGCTGCACTGCAACTGGCTCTGGAACTGGAAGCGGTCGGCAAGCAACTCCGTGAACGAGCTGAATCGCCTTCTGCAGATTCTCTGCGACGCTGACATTCCATTCGTCATCGTCGGAGGCTTTGCGGGGATGCTGTACGGCTCCTCGCTGGTCACGTGCGCCATCGATCTTTGCGCCGTGTTGACCGATGAGAACGTGGCGAAGCTGCGAACGGCGCTGCACGATCTGAAGCCGGTCCATCGGCTTACGCCGCAGCGTCTGTCATTCCTCGACAACCCCGAGCCCGGTGTGTCGGTCCGCAACCTGTACCTTCAGACGGACGTCGGACCCGTCGATCTGCTGACGTCCATCACGGGTGTCGGTGGCTTCGAGCGGGTCAATGCAAAGGCAATCGAGATCGTGCTGTTCGGTCGCCGCATCCGCGTGATCGGTCTCGATGATCTGATCGCAGCCAAGGAAGCCCTGGGCCGGGAAAAGGATCTGCTGGCGGCCAAGGAACTCAGGGCGATTCGCGAAGCTCAGCACGATGGGGAAAGCGGCTAGCGGCTACCCGCTCGCCGCCAACCGCTTCTTACGGCAGCTCCGTCGTCCCCATCAGATACCGGTCGCACTCGCGCGCTGCGCCGCGACCTTCGTTGATCGCCCACACCACCAGGCTCTGGCCGCGGCGGCAGTCGCCGGCGGCGAAGACGCCCTTGAGGTTGGTGTTGTACTTGCCGTGCTCGGCCTTGATGTTGCTGCGCGGATCGGCTTCGAGCGCGAGATCCTTGAGCAGCATCTGCTCGGGGCCGAGGAAGCCCATGGCGAGCAGCACGAGCTGGGCCGGATAGGACTTCTCCGAACCCGGTACTTCGACCGGCACGAACTGGCCCTTGTCGTTCTTCGACCAGGTGATCTGTACGGTCACGACTTCGCTGACGTTGCCCTGGGCATCGGCACCGAAGCGCTTCACGGTGGTGAGATAGGCGCGCGGATCGGCACCGAACTTCGCCGCGGCTTCTTCCTGGCCGTAATCCATCTTGTAGACCTTGGGCCACTCCGGCCAGGGATTGTCGGCCGCGCGATCCATCGGCGGCTTCGCCATGATTTCCAGCTGCGTGATGCTCCTGCAGCCGTGACGCACGGCCGTGCCGACGCAGTCGGTGCCGGTGTCGCCGCCGCCGATGACGATCACGTCCTTGTCGCGCGCGTGGATCGGGCATTGATCCGGACCGCCGTCGAGCAGCGATTGCGTGCTCTTGGTCAGGTACTCCATCGCGAAATGAATGCCCTTGAGATCGCGGCCTTCGACCGGCAGATCGCGCGGCTGGGTGGCGCCGGTGCAGATCACGATGGCATCGAAGTCCTTGAGCAGCAGCTGGGCTTCGACGTTCTCGCCAACGTTGGCGTTGCAGATGAACTTCACGCCTTCCTGTTCCATGAGCTGCAGGCGGCGTTCGACCACTTCACGCTTGTCGAGCTTCATGTTCGGAATGCCGTACATGAGCAGGCCGCCGGGGCGATCGGCGCGCTCGAGCACCGTCACCGTGTGGCCGGCGCGATTCAACTGCGCTGCGGCCGAGAGGCCGGCGGGGCCAGAACCGATGACGGCGACTTTCTTGCCGGTGCGGTTCTTCGGCGGCTCGGGCAGCACCCAGCCTTCTTCCCAGCCCTTGTCGATGATCGCCGCTTCGATGGTCTTGATCGTGACCGGCGGATTGTTCATGCCGAGCACGCACGAGCCTTCGCACGGCGCGGGACAGACGCGGCCGGTGAACTCGGGGAAGTTGTTGGTCATGTGCAGGCGATCGAGCGCCTCGTGCCACAGCCCGCGATAGATCAGGTCATTCCATTCCGGGATCACGTTGTTGATCGGGCAGCCGGAGGCCATGCCGCTGACCAGCTTGCCCGTGTGACAGAAGGGAACGCCGCAGTCCATGCAGCGCGCCGCCTGGTTGCGCAGGCGTTTCTCTTCCATGTGGTGATGGAATTCTTTCCAGTCGCGGACGCGTTCCTGCGGCGTGCGATCGACGGGCAGTTCCCGCAGGTACTCGATGAATCCGGTCGGCTTTCCCATGTTTCAGTCTTCGATTCGTAGTCGTTCAGTAGCAGCGGCCCCCTCCCTGACCCTCCCCCGCGAGCGGAGGAGGGAACCGGAGGTCAGTTGCCGCCGACGCGTGCCAGGTCGCGGGCGTTCTCTTCGAACGCTTCCATGATCGCGTCGTCGCCGGTGAGGCCCTGTTCGTGGGCACGGGCGATACAGGCGAGCATGCGCTTGTAGTCGCGCGGCATCACGCGCACGAACTGCTTCACCGATTTGTCCCACGCATCCAGCACCTGCTGGGCGCGGGCGCTGCCCGTGTAGTGCAGGTGGCGTTCGATCATGGCTTTCACGGCGGCGATTTCTTCGGGTTCGTCGAGTCCGCCAATCTCGACCATGTCGGCATTGATGTTGACGCGCGCGTCGCCGCGCTCGTCGAAGATGTAGGCCACGCCGCCCGACATGCCGGCACCGAAGTTGCGGCCGACGCCGCCCAGCACGATGACGCGTCCGCCGGTCATGTATTCGCAGCCGTGATCGCCCACGGCTTCGACGATGGCATGCACGCCGCTGTTGCGGACGCAGAAGCGTTCGCCCGCCATGCCGGCCAGGTACACCTCGCCGCTGGTGGCGCCGTACAGCGCGACGTTGCCGACGATGATGTTTTCCCAGGTCCTGAACGTGGACTGCTTCGACGGATACACGATGAGCTTGCCGCCCGAGAGACCCTTGCCGACGTAGTCGTTGGCATCGCCTTCGAGACGCAGCGTCATGCCGCGCGGCACGAACGCGCCGAAGCTCTGGCCGGCCGAACCGGTGAGATTCACCTGGATCGTGTCTTCCGGCAGACCGGCGGCGCCGTACTTGCGGGTGACTTCGCTGCCCGTGATCGTGCCGAACACGCGATTGATGTTGCGGATGGTCAGGTTGGCCGTGACCTTCTCGCCGCGCTCGATCGCGGGCTTGCACAGGTCGAGCAGCTGCGTCAGGTCGAGCGACTTCTCTATGCCGTGATCCTGCTCGATCTGCTTGAAGCGGCCGATGTCGTTGCCGGCATCGGGCTGGTACAGCAGGTTGCTGAAGTCCAGGCCCTTCGCCTTCCAGTGCGCGATGGCCTTGCGGGCTTCGAGCTTGTCGACGCGGCCGATCATTTCCTCGATGGTGCGGAAGCCGAGCTGCGCCATCAGTTCGCGCATTTCCATGGCGATGAAGCGCATGAAATTCACGGCATGTTCGGGCTTGCCCATGTAGCGCTCGCGCAGGCGCGGATCCTGCGTCGCCACGCCCACCGGGCAGGTGTTGAGATGACACACGCGCATCATGATGCAGCCCGTCGCGACCAGCGGCGCCGTGGCGAAGCCGAACTCTTCGGCGCCCAGCAGCGCGGCGATGATCACGTCACGGCCGGTCTTGAGCTGGCCGTCGGTTTCCACCGCGACGCGCGAACGCAGGTTGTTCATGACGAGCGTCTGGTGGGTTTCGGCGAGGCCGAGTTCCCACGGCAGGCCGGCATGCATGATGGAGGTCTGCGGCGACGCGCCAGTGCCGCCGTCATAGCCGCTCACCAGCACGACATCCGCATGCGCCTTCGCGACGCCCGCGGCGACCGTGCCGACGCCGACTTCCGCCACCAGCTTGACGCTGATGCGGGCGCGGCGATTCGCGTTCTTGAGATCGTGGATCAGCTCGGCCAGATCTTCGATCGAATAGATGTCGTGATGCGGCGGCGGCGAAATCAGGCCGACGCCCGCCGTCGTATGACGCGTCTTGGCGATCGGCGGATACACCTTGCCGCCGGGGAGCTGGCCGCCTTCGCCGGGCTTTGCGCCCTGCGCCATCTTGATCTGGATTTCGCGCGCATTGACCAGGTATTCGCTGGTGACGCCGAAGCGGCCCGAAGCCACCTGCTTGATGGCCGAGTTCTTCGAGTCGCCGTTCGGCAGCGTTTTGAAGCGTTCGGCTTCTTCGCCGCCCTCGCCGGTGTTGCTCTTGCCGCCGATGCGGTTCATCGCAATCGCCAGCGTTTCGTGCGCTTCCTTGCTGATCGAACCGTACGACATCGCGCCGGTCTTGAAGCGCTTCATGATGCTTTCGATCGGTTCGACTTCGTCGAGCGGCACGGACTCGCCGTTCTTGAATTCCAGCAGACCACGCAGCGTCGCGATGTTCGTCGACGCGTCGTTCACCAGCTTCGAGTATTCCTTGAACATGGCGAAGTTGTCGGTGCGCACGCTCTTCTGCAGGCGATGGATCGTTTCCGGATTGAACAGGTGATATTCGCCGTCCGAGCGCCACTGGTACTGGCCGCCGACCGGCAGCGTGTGACCGTCGACGCGGCGTTCCGGGAACGCGGCCTTGTGGCGCACCAGCACTTCCTGCGCGATCACGTCCATGCCGATGCCGCCGATGCGCGAGGCCGTCCAGGTGAAGTATTCGTCGATCACGTCCTGACGCAGGCCGACCGCCTCGAACACCTGGGCGCCGCGATAGCTCTGGATCGCGGAGATGCCCATCTTCGCCATCACCTTGATGACACCCTTGGTCGCGGCCTTCACCAGGTTCTGGCAGGCCTTCTTGTGGTCGATGTTGACCAGGCGGTCGTCGCGGATCATGCCGTCGATGGTTTCGAAGGCGACGTACGGGTTGATGGCGCTCGCGCCGTAGCCGATCAGCAGCGAGAAGTGATGCACCTCGCGCGCTTCGCCGGTTTCGATCACGAGGCTGACGCGGGTGCGCAGGCCTTCGCGGATCAGGTAGTGATGCAGGCCGGCGATGGCGAGCAGCGCCGGGATCGGCGCGAACTCGCGATTCACGCCGCGGTCGCTGAGGATGAGGACGTTCACCTCTTCCTCTTCGATCATGCGCCGCGCCATCAGGCGGATCTCTTCCATCGACTTGACCAGGCCTTTCTCGCCGCGCGTGACGCGGAACAGGCTCGGCAGCACGCCGACCTTCAGACCCGGCAGATCCATGCGCCGCAGCTTGGCGAACTCTTCATTCGTCAGGATCGGCCACTTCAGTTCGAGACGGCGACAATCGGCCGGCTGCGGATTGAGCAGGTTGCCTTCGGAGCCGAGACGGGTTTCGGCCGAGGTGATGATCTCTTCGCGGATGCAGTCGATCGGCGGATTCGTGACCTGCGCGAACAGCTGTTTGAAATAGTCATAGAGCAGGCGCGGCTTGTTCGACAGCACGGCGAGCGGCGTGTCGTTGCCCATCGAACCCACGGCTTCGACGCCGTTCTGCGCCATCGGCGCGAGCAGCATGCGCTCGTCTTCGAACGTATAGCCGAACGCGATCTGACGCTGCAGCAGCGTGTCGTGATCCGGCTGCGGCACTTCGGGCGCCTGCGGCAGATCGTTCAGATGGATCTGATGATCGGTCAGCCACTCGCGATACGGACGTTCGGTGGCGATGGCCTTCTTGATCTCTTCGTCCGGAACGATGCGGCCCTGCGCGGTATCGACCAGGAACATCTTGCCCGGCTGCAGGCGGCCCTTCTGCACGACGTTCGCCGGATCGATTTCCAGCACGCCGGCTTCCGACGCCATGATGACCACGTCATCCTTCGTGACGTAGTAACGCGAAGGACGCAGGCCGTTGCGATCGAGCAGCGCGCCCATCTGCGTGCCGTCGGTGAAACAGATCGAGGCCGGGCCGTCCCACGGCTCCATCAGCGAGGCGTGGTACTGGTAGAAGGCGCGCTTGGCGTCGTTCATGGTCTGATGGTTCGACCACGGTTCGGGAATCATCATCATCATCGCGTGCGGCAGCGAGCGGCCGGCGAGCACCAGCAGTTCGAGCGTGTTGTCGAACATCGCCGAGTCGGAGCCGTTGGGATTGATGATCGGCAGGATCTTGCCGATGTCGTCGCCGAAGGCTTCCGACTGGAACAGCGCTTCGCGCGCGTGCATCCAGTTGGCATTGCCGCGCACCGTGTTGATCTCGCCGTTGTGCGCGATGTAGCGGTACGGATGTGCGCGGTCCCAGCTCGGGAAGGTGTTGGTGCTGAAGCGCGAGTGCACCAGCGCCAGCGCCGTCTCCATGCTCGGATCGCCCAGATCCGGGAAGTACTGCGCCAGCTGCGCGGTCAGCAGCATGCCTTTGTAGACGAGTGTCTTGTGCGACAGGCTCGCCACGTACCAGGACGCGGAGCCTTCCATCGTGGAGGCGCGGATCTCGCTGTAGGCGCGCTTGCGGATGATGTAGAGCTTGCGCTCGAAGGCCAGTTCATCCGGGAGTTCGGCATTCCGGCCGATGAACACCTGCCGCATGAGCGGTTCGCAGGACTTGGCCGTCTCGCCCAGCATCGAGTTGTTGGTCGGCACCGTGCGCCAGCCGAGTACATGCTGGCCTTCCGACTGCACGATCTGTTCGAACTTTTCCTCGATGCGGCGTCGCAGGGTCGCGTTCTTGGGCAAGAAGACGATGCCGCAGCCGTACGAGCCGAACTCGGGCAGGTCGATACGAGCCTTCTTCGCCGCTTCCTTGAGGAACCTGTGCGGCATCTGCATGAGCACGCCCGCACCGTCGCCGGTGTTCACCTCGGCGCCGCATGCACCACGATGGTCCAGGTTGGTGAGGATCTGCAGGCCGTCCTGCAGGATCTTGTGCGATTTGCGGCCCTTGATATCCACGATGAAGCCGACGCCGCAGGCGTCATGTTCATAGGCCGGGTCGTAGAGACCCTGCTTGCCGGGCCGGACGGTCCGCAAGGGACCCGCCGCTTCGTGGTGCTCAGTGCTCATATGGGTACCGCTCGAAATCGTATTCATCGACGAAATTCTGTGCAGAATCCGCGCTTTTCGCGGCTTCTTCGGGCAGGAACCGGCGCGCGGTCATGGATGGGACCGTGAGCAACGGGCATTCCTGCCGGTATCAGTTCGCTTCAGCCCGAATCCCCGGGATTCCCATTGCGCGAGGCGTTCGCGCAAATCGCCGTCCCGTCTGGATGCACAACGCGGGCCGGGCCATGAGCCAACCTTCCCCGCGGGCGAGGCTCGGCGGCGCTTACCGACAACGGTCGATGAGCTCAAGCAACTGATTCAATTGGGGAGATTCAGGCGGCAGACCATCTCGCACGCGTCCTCTAGGGACGGTGACGGCCGGCGTCAGTTGAATACAACCCGAAGGAATGACGGCCATATTACAGAGGCAGGCATATGCGTCAATGCGATGCAGGAAGAGCGTGGAATGCCTTATCCGCCGGGCCGGCGCCGTGCTGCATGAATGACCCGCCAGTCCTCGCCATCGCGCCGCAGGGTCACGTCGAAATCGTGGACATCGGCGGCGAGATTCCAGGCGTTCGCCGCGTCGGCTTCGCGGCCGACCATGCCGACGGTGACCTGCAGGCGCGCCTCGTCGGGATGAGGAAAGTCGATCTGCTCGATGCGCGTCAGCAGGTGGATCGACTGGTTGGCGATGAAGTAGCCCTGCACGTAGCGGCGCAACTCGTCGCGGCCCTGTCCATAACCGTCGCGAAAGTCAGCGGCGATGAATTCCATCAGGTCGCCGACGTCGCGGGCTTCGGCGGCGGTTTCCATGGCGTCGACCGTGTGCCGCCCCCGCGTCTCCGGTGAATCCCGATCGGCACAACCGGCGATCATCAAGGCGGTCGCGAGAACGAGTGCAAACGGTCGATGCATGGGAGGTTCTGCCATCAATGGGAGCGACACTATTGCGTGCCGGGTGTCGGCGGAGCAATCGCCGCCTGCACTTTGGGCCAATGGCAGCCATGGGGCCGTTGACCAAGCATCCTGCAGGCCGCGTCCTTGACCCTCCATCGGGGCCATGCTCAGATCGCGGCGGCATGCGCCGGACCTTCGCCAAGTGCCATTTTTCTGCGGCCGGACGCCGTTTCTGCAGGTCTCGACTGGCTTCGACGCTGCACTGTCCACGGATGGGACGTTTAAGAATTTGTACCGTCCTATTCGGGGAGAACAACACATGAAGTCTTTCGCTGCACTGCCCGCGAGTGTCCCTGCTGCCGTGCTGGCGGCGCTGTCGATGATGGCTTTGCCGCTGGCTCACGCCGCTGACGGCCCGCTCGCAACCAAGAAGGGGGCGGGCGGTTCGGAAGTGCAGGGCTCGGCCGGTCCCGGCGGTTCGCAGGGCGACAACGGCAACGAAAAGTGCGACCGCCCGATGGGCGCGATGGCCGTGGTCGAACCGCAGGATTACGTATCGCAGTCGCTGTCGCGTTATGGCCTGCAGTCGCCGACCGGCATCATCCGCATGATGATCCAGCAGTCGAACTGCTTCATCGTCGTCGAACGCGGTATCGGCATGCAGAACATGATGCAGGAACGCGCGCTCGCCGAATCCGGCGAACTGCGCCAGGGGTCGAACATGGGCGGCGGCCAGATGGTCAGCGCCGATTTCGTCCTGACTCCCGGAGTCGTCTTCCAGGAGAACAATGCGGGCGGCGTCGGCGGCGCGCTCGGCGGGCTGATCGGCGGCTCCGGTGGACGTGCCATAGGCGCGATTGCCGGCGGCGTGAAATTCAAGGAAGCGCAGACCAGCATGCTGGTGGCAGACGCGCGCACCGGCGTGCAGGTGGCGGCCGCCGAAGGCAGCGCCAAGAAAGCGGATCTGCGCCTCGGCGGATTCCTGTGGGGCGGCAGCGCGGCCGGCGGCGCCGGCGGTTACGCCAACACCAACGAAGGCAAGATCCTCGCGGCCAGCCTGGTCGACAACTACAACAACATCGTGCGTTCCGTGCGCGGCCAGCCGAGCCTGCATCGCGACGTCGGTACGCTCGCCGAAGAGGCCGGCAAAAAGACCAAGGGCGGCGCCGTCTACAACGAAGGCGACACCATCGTGCCGAAGCTCGGCAACCTCAAGGTCTATCCGGGCCCGGCGGAAACCGGCAAGCCGATCGCCACCCTCAGCAAGGGTGAGGAAATGATCGTGATGGGCGAGGAGGAGAACGGCTTCATCAAGGTCGAGACGGCGAATGGCGGTGGGTGGGTGAAGAAGGTGCTGGTGTCGAAGTAGATTACAGGCTACGGGCAACAGGCTACAGGCAACAGCCGGAGAAGATTTCTGTTTTCTGGCTGTAGTCTGTTGTCTGTAGCCTGTTGCCCCTTCCATGACTGTTATTCCCCGCACCCTCTAATTCTTCGCCGCTGCTATCTCCATCATCAGCCTCCAACAAAGGAGGCTTCCATGCTCACGGTACGCAAGGCGGAAGATCGCGGCGCGAGCCGCATCGGCTGGCTCGACAGCCATCACACGTTCAGTTTCTCGGACTACTACGATCCCGAGCACATGGGATTCCGCGCGCTTCGCGTCATCAACGACGACACGGTCGCCGCGGGCGCCGGCTTCGGCAAGCACCCGCATCGCGACATGGAGATCATCACCTACGTGCTCGACGGCGCGCTTGCGCATTCGGACAGCCTGGGCACCGGCTCGGTGATCCGTCCGGGCGACGTGCAGAAGATGAGTGCGGGCACCGGCATCTTCCACAGCGAGTTCAATCACTCGAAGACCGAGCCCGTGCACTTCCTGCAGATCTGGATCCTGCCGGATCGCGGCGGTGTGCAGCCGGGCTATCAGCAGCTGAACTTCGCGCGCGAAGCGAAGCTGGGCAAGCTGCTGCTGGTCGCATCGAATGAAAAGCGCGAGGACATCATCCACATCCAGCAGGACGCGAAGATGTACGTGACCGTGCTCGAGTCGTCAGACCAGAAGGTCACGCATACGCTCGAACCGGGGCGACATGCGTGGATTCACGTCGCGACCGGATCAGCCGTCGTGAACGGCAAGGTGCTGAAGGCAGGCGACGGTGCGGCGGTCACGGAGGAGTCGAAGATCGAGATCGGTGGCTCGCCGCAGGGCGAGGTGATTCTGTTCGATCTCGGATGAGGAAGAGGAGAGGCCGCAAAGACCGCATAAAAGAGAATTCTTTTATGCGGTCTTTTGCGGCCTCATGCTTTTTCTATGCCGCCAGCCCGAGCTGTTTCAGCAACGGCTCGATCTGCGGCTTGCGCCCGCGGAAATCCACGAACGCTTCCATCGCATCGCGGCTGCCGCCCTGTTCGAGGATCGCCGACAGGAAGCGGCGCGATACCTGCTCGTTGAAGATGCCCTGTTCCTCGAAGGCGCTGAAGGCGTCGGCGGCGAGGACTTCGGCCCACTTGTAGCTGTAGTAACCGGCGGCGTAGCCACCCGAGAAAATGTGCTGGAAGCCGTGCGCGAAACGATTGAACGCGGGCGGCTTGATCACGGCGACGCTGTCGCGCACTTCGCCGAGGATCTGCAGGACGCGTTCGATGCCTTCGCCTGCGATCTCGCTGTGGATGCGCAGATCGAACAGCGCGAATTCCAGCTGCCGCACGCTGGCCATGCCGGCCTGGTAGGTGCGTGAGCCGAGCAGTCGCTGCAGCTCTTCCTGCGGCAGCGGCTCGCCGGTGTCGACGTGCGACGAAATCAGCGGCAGTACTTCCGGTCGCCACGCGAAGTTCTCCATGAACTGGCTCGGCAGTTCGACCGCATCCCACGCCACGCCATTGATGCCCGCGATGCTCGGATAGTCGACGCGCGTCAGCATGTGATGCAGGCCGTGGCCGAACTCGTGGAACATCGTCACGACTTCGGAATGCGTGAGCAGCGACGGCTGCTTGCCGACCGGCGGCGTGAAATTGCAGACCAGATAGGCAACCGGTAGTGTCGTGCTGCCAGCACCGAGATGCTTGCGGCCGACGCATTCGTCCATCCACGCACCGCCGCGCTTCTTGGGACGCGCGTAGAGATCGACGAAGAAGCTGCCGCGTCGCGAGCCGTCGCGATTCAGGATGTCGTAGAAGCGCGCGTCCGGGTGATAGACATCAACGACCCCCTCCCTGCCCTCCCCCGCAAGCGGGGGAGGGGAAGGTTTCTGATCCCCTCCTCCGCGCAGCGGGGGAGGGTTAGGGTGGGGGCCGCTGCCAGTCGCACGCTCGACGATGTTCACCCCATAGAGCCGTTCCGCCACTGCAAACATTCCCTGAAGCACGCGCGGCAACGGAAAGTACGGCCGCAACGCTTCCTCGGACAGCGAGAACTTCTGCTGCTTCTGGCGTTCAGCGTAGAAGCCGACATCCCACGCACTCAAAGCGCGGCCGGCGAACTTCACGAGATCCGCGAATTCGCGCTGCGCGACGGGCTTGCTCTTCGTGGCGAGCTGTTCGAGGAACTCGCGCACTTCTTTCGTCGAAGAGGCCATCTTGGTCGCGAGCGAGTATTCGACGTAGTTGTCGAAGCCCACCAGGTTCGCGAGTTCGCGCCGTGTCGCCAGGATCTCGCCCATCAGCGCGCTGTTGTCCCAGCGCTCGGGCGACAGTCCCTGATCCGAACCGCGCGTCACCCAGCCGTGATAGAACTCGCGACGCAGGTTCTCGTCTTCGGCATGCATGAGCACGGCGGTGTAGTTCGGCGCATCGAGCGAGAACAGCCAGCCTTCCTTGCCGGCGGCTTCCGCCGCTGCGCGTGCACGCTGCACGACGGGCGCGGGCAGCCCATTGAGTTCGGCTTCGTTGGTGACGTGACGCGACCACGCGTTCGTCGCATCGAGCACGTTCTCATCGAACTTCGATTGCAGCGTCGTCAACTTCTCCATCAGCGTCTTGAATTGCTGTTTCTTTTCTTCCGGCAGCGCCACGCCGGCGAGGCGGAAATCGCGCAGCGCGTTTTCCAGCAGCTTGCGCTGCGCCGCGGTCAGGCGGCCGCTCTCGTTCTTCAGGATGTGCTCATAGGCTGCATAAAGATCGATGTTCTGCGCCAGATCCGTATGCCACGCCGTCAGCAGCGGCAGACAGGCATTGTAGGCGGCACGCAGTTCGTCGCTGTTCACCACGCCGTTCATGTGTCCGACCGGCGACCAGGTGCGCGACAGGCGATGCTGCATTTCCTCCAGCGGCACCACCAGCGAATCCCAAGTCTTCGCGCCGCTGGCGAGCAGCGACTGCAATTTCGCGCGGTTCTCGTCGAGCACCTGCCGGATGGCCGGCTCGATGTGTTCGGGGCGGATGGCGCTGAAGGGCGGCAGGTCGTGGGATTGCAGCAATGGATTGGTCATGGGCCTGAAGTCGCTGACGGCGTGGATCGCCAAGGGAGATGGGGTCTGATATATCGACTCTCAACCGTTCCGTGTCAATTGGATTTCCCCATGACCGTCAGTGCCTATCGCTCCGTCATGCCGACGCTGGGGGCGCGCGTTTACATCGATCCGAGCGCCGTCGTGATCGGCAAGGTCACGATCGGTGAGGATTCGTCCGTGTGGCCGACGGCCGTGATCCGCGGCGACGTGAATACCATCACCATTGGCGCACGCACCAGCATCCAGGATGGTTCCGTCCTGCACGTCACGCACGATGGGCCGTATCGCCCCGGCGGACGCGCCTTGATCGTCGGCTCCGACGTCACGATCGGACATCGCGTGACATTGCACGCCTGCACCATCGGCAATGCCTGCCTGATCGGCATGGGCGCGATCCTGCTCGACGACGTCGTCACCGAGGACTTCGTCATGATCGGTGCCGGCACGCTGGTGCCGCCGGGCAAGAAGCTCGACAGCGGCGGCCTGTACGTCGGCAGCCCCGCGAAGCGCGTGCGCGAACTCAAACAGAGCGAGATCGAATTCCTGACGTATTCAGCGGCGCACTATGTGAAGGTGAAGGACGAGTACCTGAAGTGACGAATACGCCTGCAAGGATTCCGCGCGCGTGAAATTCCTGCCGCTGATCTGGGCCGGACTGTGGCGTCGGCCGGTGCGATCGGTGCTCACGGCGCTGTCGATCGTCGTGGCGTTCACGCTGCTCGGCCTGCTGGAAGGCGTGAATGCGGGTTTCGCCAGTGCAATCGCCAATGCACACCGCGATTTTCTCATCACCGATACGCGCGTTCGTGGCGGTGCGCAGATGCCGATTGCGGCAATGGCGCGTATCGCGGCCCTGCCCGGCGTGCGGCAAGTGGCGCAGCGCGCCTACTTCATGGGGGTGTATCGCGAGCCTGCCGCCAAGAACACGCTCGCCGCCATCGCGACGGTGCCGGATCTGTGGTTCCAGGTACGGCCCGGCTTCGTGGTGGCGCCCGACCATCTGGCTGCGATGCGCGAACATCGCAATGGCCTGCTCTCCACGCCGCCCATGCTCGAGTATTTCGGCTGGAAGATCGGCGATGTCATCACGGTGCGTTCGCAGACGCTCAAGATCGATGGCAGCGGCGACTGGCAATTCAGGATCGTCGGCACTTTCGATACGGAGAGCGAACCCACGACCACCGGGTTCGGGCTGATCAACTACGCCTATCTCGATGAGTATCGCGTCGCAGACCGCGGCACGGCGGAACGCTTCTACGTGCGTATCTCGGATCCGAACCGTGCCGTGGCCACCGCGGCCGCCATCGACAGCATCTTTGCCAACTCATCGCATGAAACGCGTACGCGCTCGGATCAGGCTCGCGCCGAGGCCCAGGCAAAGCAGATGGGCGACGTGCGGTTCTTCACCAACGCCATCATGGCCTCCGTGCTGTTCACGCTGGCGTTCCTGACCGGCAACACGCTGCGCCAGTCGTTCCAGGAGCGCACCGCCGAATTCGCCGTGCTGAAGGTGATGGGCTATTCCGGCGCGCACGTGCTGACCCTCTCTTTCGCAGAAGCGCTGCTGCTGTATCTGCCGCCCGCGATGGCCGGTCTGCTCATCGCCCGTGCACTCGCTCCGTTCGTCGATCAGGAACTGGGCCGGATCGTCATCTCGCCCGCCGTCGCAGTCGCGGGAATTCTCTGTGCGGCGGCGCTCGCATTGCTGAGTGCTGCAATCCCTGCGTGGCAGTTGTCGCGCGCTCCGATCGCGGCGTCGGTGGGAAGGCGCTGAGCGATGCGCATCGTTTCACAGATCATCGCCATCGCCGCCGTGAATCTGCGCAGCCTCGGCCAGCGCAAGGGCAATTCCCTGGTGATCGTCACGGGCATCGCCGGTGTCGTGGCCGTGCTGCTGTCGGTGCTCGCCATGTCGATGGGGTTTCGCCAGGCCATCGACAGCGACGCAAGCGACGATCGCGCGATCGTGCTCGCGCCGAGCGCAGATTCCGAATATCAGAGTTCGCTTGCCCGCAGCAGCCTGGCCACCGTTGGCAACGCGCGCAATGTCCGGCGCGACCCGCGGGGCCGCCCGCTCGTTTCCGGCGAGACCATCCTCGTCGTGCCGGTGATGCGCAAAAGCGATGGCTCCGACGTGAACGTCACCCTGCGCGGCGTTGGCGAGCAGTATTTCGCCGTCCGGCCCGAGATGCGGATCGTCGCCGGACGAATGATCCGCACCGGCACGCAGGAACTGCTCGTCGGCGCGGCGGCGCTTGCCCAGTTCGCGGGACTGGAGATCGGCAGCCAGGTGCGCCTGCAGGACGGCGACTGGACGGTCGTCGGCGTGTTCCGCGGCGATGGCGGCGCACGCGATTCGGAACTCGTCGCCGACGTACTGACCGTCATGTCGATCTACAAGCTCCAGACCTTCAACAGCATCACCGTCGCCCTGCCATCGGCCAGCGCTTTCCAGCGCTTCAAGGAGGAGATGGCCGCCGATCCCACGCTCGCCGTGGACGTCCACAGCGAGCCCGAATATCTCGCCTCTGCGTCGAAGTCCGTGCGCGGAATGCTGCGGCTGGTGGCCTATGTGGTCGGCTCGATCATGTCGCTGGGCGCCCTGTTCGGCGCACTCAACTCGATGCATTCGGCAGTCGCCGCGCGCAGTGTCGAGATCGCCACGCTGCGCGCCATCGGATTCGGTTCGGGCGCCCTCGTCGTGGCGATTCTGCTGGAGGCGCTGCTGCTGGCGCTGGTGGGCGCAGCGGCCGGTGTCGCCATCGCGTATCTCGCCTTCAACGGCGCGGTCATCAGCACGCTGGGCGGCGCTGTCTGGGACTCGCAGCTCGTCTATGCGCTGCGGATAACGCCAGCCTTGGTTGCGTTCGTCGTGGCGCTGGCCTGCGGACTCGGGTTGATCGGCGGGATCGTCCCGGCGCTGCGTGCGGCCAGAGAGAATGTTGCCGACGCGTTGCGGTCCGTCTGAATCACTGCCGCCTTTCCCATCTGCAGACGTGGCGATCGTGACTGCGGGGCAGCGCGCCAGCGCATTCAGCGCTGGAACAGGCCCGCATATTGCGTGGGTGGACGCATGTACAGCCAATCGATCTGTCGCCAGCGATGGATCGCGAGCCTGCGGAGCAGAAGTACGCAGCCAAGCTGGATGACAACGACGATGGCGAGGGCGCGCCATGAGCCCTGGGCCAGGGAAAACATCACGACCTGCGCCATCACCAGCGAAAGGACACTCACGAAGTGGATGAGGTCAACCTGCCTGACTGTGAACGTACTGAGTGCGGCATAGGCGCCGCAGAGGCCGGCGCATGCCGCGATCATGAAGTGCGTGACGACCTGTCGCGGTGAGGCTCCGGCGAGCGGCGATGCGTAGAGCGCTGCCACACCGGCCAGCATCAGCGCAGCGGTGCAGAAATTTCTCAGCGCCGCGCGCTCGATTGCGCGCTGCACGTCTTCGCGCGAGCCCGGTATGCGTAGCCATAGAAAACGCGAATTTCGCACGATAGTCATGGTGGCGCTCTGCATCCCCGCCGTCACGCAGTACACCCAGAAGGCGCTCGTGACTGGAGGCAGATAAAGGGTGACCGTCCCCCAGAATCCGCGGATGCTGATCGCAAGCGGGTCCGTGAGCTGAGAGAGCAGGGCGACTACCACGATGACGATCACGACGATGTTCCAGAATTTGCGCCACCGGGTCGATAGCAGGGCTGAGCTGAGCAGCAGACCCAATGCGCGTTCACGCGTCACGTTCTCGTCGAGATCGATTGGGGACGATCGGTTGGCCGTTTGCCAGTAGCGTCGGCGCTGTCCGATGTGTCGCGTGCGGGTGTACCACAGGACGAAGGCGGTCCAGGCCGCGAGCGAGGCGCCGAACCATGTCCAGGGTGGGATTGCATCGAGCACGATACGCATCGATGGCATGACTCGGGATGCGATGAATCCCGCACTGGCCATCAGCCATAGCCACCACGCCCAGCGCTGGCCGGAGAGCGCCAGAAACATCAGGAGAAACGCGACTGTGGCGAATGTGAAGACATGGACGAGTGCCGGGAGCAGTGGAGTGCGACTCGATTCGGCGGCGACGAAGATCAGGGCAAACATCGCCAACTGCGCGATCATGAGCGCCGCGAGGGCGGCGAGCATCCAGATGTGGAAATGGGGGAGCAGTTGGTTTGAGCGCGATGCCGACAGGCCGTGAAAAATCGCGGGGCTCGCGAACAGCGTCACGATCCCGGCGGGTACGAACAGGGCGAGGAAAACGAAAGACCACGTCGGTTCTCCCACCTTGAGGTTGAGGACCGCAAGCATTCCGCACAGCACGATCCCGATACCGTTGAGCCATCGCTGCAATGGCATGGCAGTGAAGAACGTCCACCCGATCCGTAGAACCGCCTTCATCGGTGCAGCTCCAGAAAGATGTCTTCGAGCCCGAGCCCCTCGACGTCGATGCGCGCGTCGAACTGCGACGCCAGCGTGTCAGCCAGCGCGGGCTGCCATTGCGTGACGGTGACCATCGCCGTATTGCCGTCGATGCGCGTGGCGAGCGCATTCGGCGCCGCGAGGTTGGCCGGCAGCGGCGCGCGCGAGCGGATGTGCAGGCGGACGACGGATTCCTTGAGCGCATCCAGTTCGCCCTGCCAGTGCAGGCGGCCGTCCTTGACGATCCACACCTTGTTCGCCGCCCGCTCCAGATCGGAGACGATGTGCGATGAGAACAGCACGGCGCGGCGCTCGTTCTCGCCGATGGCGAACAACTGTTGCAGGAACTGCCGGCGCGCGATGGGGTCGAGACTGGCGACCGGCTCGTCGAGCACCAGCAGGTCGGGATGGTGGCCGAGCGCGGCAAGCACGCCGAGTTTCTGGCGCTCGCCGACGGACAACGAATCGATGCGGCGCGTGAGGGGCACCGTCCATTCCGCGGTCAATCGCTCGATGAGCGCGTGATCCCAGTGAGCATGAAAGGCGGCGACGATGGCAAGCTGCTGCCTGCCGTTCAGCATTCCGAACAGCTCATCCTGCTGCGGCAGAAAGCCGATGCGTGCCTTGGCGGCGGCGGACAGGTGCAGCGCGTCCTCGCCGAACACCGCGACCGAGCCGCGGTCCGGCCGGCTGAACCCAAGCAGCGTTTCCAGCAGTGTCGTCTTGCCCGCGCCGTTCTTGCCGAGTACGCCGATGATGTCGCCGGGCAGCACGTCCGCGGAAATCGAATCGAGCACGGCTTTCGAGTCGCGCCATGTGGTCAGGTCGCGAACGGAAACGGTTGGATCAGCCATTTTCCTTCTCCCACTGGTCGCCGACGAGCGTCAGCAGTTCCTTCTTCCCGATCTCGAGCTGGCGCGCCGCCAGCGCGAGTTCCGCGGCAGCCGCCTCGAGTTGCTGCAAGCGTTGTGCGAGCGGCGCCTGATTGCGGCGTCGTGTCGCGACCCGCATCGGCTTGCCGCGCTGGCGTTCGAGCAGCCCTTCGGTTTCGAGCAGGGTGTACGCCTTGGAGATCGTCATCGGGTTCACGGCATGCAGCTCCGCCAGTTCGCGCACGGACGGCAGCTCCGTGCCGGGCGTCAACTGGCCGCCCGAGATGAGGCGCGTGACCTGGTCGACGAGCTGCCGGTAGATCGGCGTGCCTGATTGCGGATTGAGTACGAACACCGGCGGTGCTTGTTCATGTATAATAGTGTATCGTTACACTAATACACATGGGAGAGAGGCGTCAAGCAGTCTTCGTGACTTTCGTCACTTCTGACTCTTCACCGCCTCCAGCACGGGCTTCGTCTCCGGCTTCACGCCGCGCCACAGATAGAAAGATTCGGCTGCCTGCTCGACCAGCATCCCCCAGCCGGTTTCGGCGCGGCCGGCGCCGGCATTCTTTGCCCAGCGCGTGAATGCCGTGTCGCCCTTGCCGTAGGCCATGTCGTAGCACAGCGTCGTGGGGCCGATGACTGCCGGAGGAATGGGCGGAATCGTGTCCTGCAGGCTGGCGGAGGTGGCGTTGAGGATCAGGTCGAACGTGCCGGTCGTACTGATGGCGTCGAAGCCGCAGCCCTTCACTTCACCCAGCAGCCGGAATTCATGCGCGAGCTGGGTGGCGCGATCGCCGTTGCGATTGGCGATCTCAATATATTCGGGCGCCGCGCCGAGCAGCGGCCCGAGCACGCCGCGCGCGGCGCCGCCGGCACCGAGCAGCAGGATGCGTGCGTTCTCCACGTTGAGCGACAGGTTGTGCGTGAGATCGGTGAGCAAGCCCGCGCCGTCGGTGTTGTCGCCGAGCAGGCCTTCTTCCTGCATGGCGAGCGTATTCACGGCGCCGGCGATTTCCGCGCGCGGCGTGCGGAAGCGGGCCAGCAGTGCCACGGCCTGCTTGTGCGGCACCGTGACGTTCAGTCCCTTGCCGCCGGATTCGAAGAACTCATTCACGTCGCGTTCGAGATTCTCCGGCGCGACTTCGAGGCGCGAATACGTGAGCGACTGGTTCGTCTGTTTCGCGAACAGGCCGTGGATGAACGGTGACCAGCTGTGTCTGATCGGAAAACCGATGACGGCGTAGCGGTCGGGCGTGGGGGAACTCATGGGCGCCTGTATGCCAGAGAATGCTGCGAAGGTCCGTGAAGCAGGTCATTTGCGCGTGTGCGGGAATGATTGTGTCGCGCGAACGTTGCATGTTCCCCGCAACGCCCCCTCCCCAACCCTCTCCCCTCGCTGGGGGATTCCGGCGCGCATTCGCTCGCCTCCTCCCCGCTTCGCGGAGGAGGGGGTCGGACGCTAGCGGCCTTCACGACTCCACGCCGCGGCCTGTTTGGCGAAATACGTCAGAATGCCGTCGGCGCCGGCGCGCCGGATCGACAGCAGCGATTCCATGATCGCGCCGCGTTCGTCGAGCCAGCCGTTGCGGATCGCTGCCGTCAGCATCGCGTACTCGCCGCTCACCTGGTACACGAACGTCGGCGCGCCGAAGGTGTCCTTCACGCGGCGCACGATGTCGAGGTAGGGCAGACCGGGCTTCACCATGATCATGTCGGCGCCTTCCTGCAGGTCGAGCGCGACTTCGCGCAGCGCTTCGTCGGAATTCGCCGGATCCATCTGGTAGCTGTACTTGTTGCCCTTGCCGAGATTGCCGGCCGAACCGACGGCGTCGCGGAACGGACCATAGAAGCTCGACGCGTACTTCGCCGAGTAGGCGAGGATGCGCGTGTTGGTGTGGCCTTCGAGTTCGAGCGCTTCGCGGATGGCGCCGATGCGGCCGTCCATCATGTCGCTGGGCGCGACGACGTCGGCGCCCGCGGCGGCGTGTGACAGCGCCTGTTTGACGAGTGCGGCGACGGTGATGTCGTTCAATACGTAGCCGCTGTCGTCGATGATGCCGTCCTGTCCATGGGTGGTGAACGGATCGAGCGCAACGTCGGTGATCACGCCGAGTTCAGGCACGGCTTTCTTCACGGCGCGCACGGCGCGTTGTGCGAGGCCTTCCGGATTCCAGGATTCCTCCGCATCGAGACTCTTCGCCTCGCGCGGCGTGACGGGAAACAACGCCAGCGCCGGGATGCCGAGCTTCACGAGTCCTTCGGCTTCGCGCACCAGTTCATCGACGCTGACCCGCTCGACGCCGGGCATGCTCGCCACGGCCTCGCGCTGATTGCGGCCTTCGATGACGAACATCGGGTAGATGAGGTTGTCGGGGCCGAGCGTCGTTTCGCGCATCAGGCGGCGCGAAAAGTCGTCGAAGCGCATGCGGCGCAGACGGGTGCGCGGGAATTCGCCGGTTTCTCGGTCGGACATGGCGGGCTCGGGTCTCTGGGGCTTGAGGTGCGAAGCGCAGGGCGCACAAGATTGCGAGGCCGAAGCCTACAACCTCCGGACCGGTGCCTCAAACATGCCAGTCAAGAATCCGACCCGCTGCCAGTGGGTCGCCAACGGCAACGATCTCTACGTCCGCTATCACGACACCGAGTGGGGCGTGCCGGCCTGGGACGATGCGACCCAGTTCGAATTCCTGATCCTGGAAGGCGCGCAGGCGGGACTGTCGTGGTCGACCATCCTCAACAAGCGCGAAGGCTATCGTGCGGCGTTCGCCGGCTTCGATCCGGAAAAGATCGCGCGCTTCGGCAAGCGCGATGTCACGCGACTGATGAACGATGCCGGCATCGTGCGCAATCGTCTGAAGATCGAATCCGCCATCGGCAACGCCAGGGCGTTTCTGGAATTCAGCGAGAAGGTCGGTTCATTCTCGAAGCATCTGTGGAGCTTCGTCGGCGGCAAGCCCATCCAGAACGACATCGCATTGCACGGCAAGGTGCCGGCCACCAGCCCCGAGTCGGATGCGCTGAGCAAGGATCTCAAGAAGCGCGGCTTCCGCTTCGTCGGCAGCACGATCATCTACGCGCACATGCAGGCGACGGGCATGGTGAACGATCACCTGACGAGCTGCTTCCGCCACAAGGAGTGCAGGACGCTGGCGCAGAAGAAGTGACTGCGAGCGCCAGCGTCGCCGCCCTCAGAGTTTGTTGTGGACCGTGATCTGGAATTCCTCGTCGAACTGATGGATCTCGGTGCCGGTGCTGTTCCGCTTGCGCCACTCGAAACCGCCGCCAGTGGGTTTGAGCGTGATGGCCCACGTCGCTGCGCGGCCGGGAACGGCCTGTATCTCGTAGAAGGGCAGCCGGGTGTCGCGTACCGCGACGTAGTCGCTGTCGGTGCTCGTCGTGGAGGAGGAATGCAGCGTGCCTCCCGCGGTCTCGATGTCCCTGGTAGTGACGTTGTCGCAATGGATCCTGCCCGGACCCCAGTCCATCAGCCACAGGACGATCGGCCGCCTGCCACCGTCGTTGCGAACATTCGGGCATCGCCCTGCAGGATGCCTTCGCCTTGCTGCTGCAGGCTGGCACTGAGATCGGTTCGGAAGAAGTAGGGTGTGCCCGGCGTGGAGGACGAGCTGTGCATCTCTTCGCCGTGCTGGTGCTTGAACTCGATCCGCAGGCGGAAACAGGAGTTCAGCGCCTCCTGCAGTTCGTTGGCGCGGCTTTCCAGGCCTTCGAGCAACAACAGGCGGATGACACGCAGGGCTTTCTGCACGTTGCCGAAACCGCCGCCGGAATTCACGCAGGAAACCTGCACGTCGTCGGCTGCGAGCGTCAGCAGGTCGATTATCGTCGTCCGCTACGCGCTCGGCGAGTGCCTGCGCCGTGGCGTCCGCCGCGTCGCCCATCAACATCTCCGCGCGCTGCCATCCGCGCAGCGCGGCGATGGCGGTCTCCATCTGCTCGTGGTTCGCGTACGCCGCAGCAACGACGGGAGCGACCCGATCGTTGTAGTACGCCAGCAGCGCGGCATTGAGCTCTGCGTTGGGATCGGGATCGTCGGCCGCCTGCATGCGCACGGCCGAGCCTTTCAGCAGGCGCGCGAGCGGGACGCTGCTGGCTGCGGAGGTCAGCGCGGCGAGTCGCGCCAGTCGCGCCGGCTCGGCACGCGCCGCTTCGAACTGCGCATCGATGGACTGCGGCCAGCGACCGGCCAGTGCCTGGCGCTGGACATCGGAGGCATTGGCCAGACCGACGATGCCGAGATGATCGAGCCGGTCGCACGTGAGTCTCCAGTATTCCTGCGAACTCCGTCGCCCGCGCGAGAACCGCAAGTCGGCGGGAACGGTGCCGGGCGTCGATTCGACTTCCTTGCGTATGTCGATCGCGGGCATTCGTTCGAACGCAGACGCCCATTTGCGCTGCGCAAGGAACGCTGCGTTCGTCTCATAAGAAGAATGCGGCCTCGTTTGCGATCCGGCTGTCCCCGAAGGGGCATCGTCATTCGCGCGTCCGCATGAGCGGCAGCAGCAGGATTGCGCTCAGGACTGCGACGCCGCACGCGACGAACGGCTGCGGCATGGGCGGCGATGACCACACGGCAGCGACGGCCTTCCAGCTCGCCGCCAGGCCGAAGCCGAAGGCGACGGCGAGACAGAGTGCAATGCACGTGATGATCGCGAGCCTGACGATGCGTGCTCGTTCCTCCGCTGCCACGGCCCGCGCGACGCCGCGAACGAAGTCCTCATCCGGCGATGGCGGTTCGTCCGCCATCCCCTGCGTCAGCAGCCGTTCGAATTCATTCATGGGCGTCTCCGGCTGCGCGGCGCATCTTCGCCGTGCCGCGCAGGATGTGGGATTTCACGGTGCCGAGCGGGATGCCGGTCGCCTGCTCGATTTCTCCGTGACTCAGGCCTTCGCCGAGATTCAGAACGACGCACAGGCGTTCGGGATCGGAAAGCTGCGCGAGCGCCCGGTCGAGGTCGAATTGCGCTTGTGCCGTGCGGCTCGGCGACGGCTCATCGGACGCGAGCGTATCGAGCGTCGCAGGCGCATCGAAGTCGCCACGTCTCAAGCGCCGGGCATCGATGAACCGATGCACCGCCAGCCGTCGCAGCCAGCCGGCGAATGCGGCCGGCTCGCGCAGATTCGCAATGCTCTGCCATGCGCGCAGGAACGTGTCCTGCGCGAGATCGTCCGCCTGTTGCGGGTGGCCGCACACGCGGCGCAGCAGCGCGCGCAGCCAGCGTTCCCTCCGCCGCACGAGTTCCTCGAACGCGATGCGGTCCCGCGACTGCGCCGCGAGCACGAGCGTCGATTCGGGGAGCGCTCTTGCGGCTGCAGGGTCCATGCGCGAGCCTCACGCTTCCTTGCAGGTCGCGAAAGTCCGCAGGATGAAGAGGCCGAGCGCGGTGAAGCCGATGCCGGTGCACGCGTTTATCGTCGCGCCGATGAGCATGCCGTGAGCCGCGCGCTCGCCCATCGCCGGCGCGATGTAGAACTGCGCGGCGAGCGACAGTCCGGTCGCTGTCGACAGCCCCGATACGCCGAGGAACAGCGTGACGAGCGCAAGGATCGACGCGTAGTCCCAGACCGGCGCCGGCCGGGTCGTGCCGGACAGGAAGCGCATGCTCAGCAGACCCAGCGTCGTGAGTCCGACGCCGCTGCTCAGGTTGATGAGCGCGCCGACCATCATTCCTGCGGCGTCGGCCGTCGATACCAGGAGGTGCGACGCGATCGACAACGCCGTGCCGACGCACAAGCCGCCGACCCCGACGACGAGATTGAACAGCGCAAACCACCTGCCGACGGGACGGCGGGGCGGAACGAGCATCTGCTCGATCAGGGCCGCATCGGCCAGCCGTCCGCTCGCAATGGCCTCACTGATCGTGCGCAACGCCAGCGTGCGCGAGCGATGTCGCAGCCAGCTGGGAATGACGATGACGATCGCGATGAATCCAAGGAACACGCTGGCAAGGGTGATGAGCTGGCTCATGGCCGATTCCTGACGGTGCAGTGCACGTGAGGACGAGATTCGGACTCGTATTGGATGCAGCCGTGCGAGAGTCTGTCAGCGGCTTTGCAGGTGCGGAGTCGCTCGCCTGTGTCGCCCGCGCCGGGGCCAGTGGCGAGATGGCAGGTGTCGCCGCGGGAGCGGCGTGTCTCGTCATGAACCAGGACAGTCCTTGTCGCGTCTCATTATTCCCCGGCCAGCCACTCGATCCGCACACTGCCGGTCTTGTCCGGCGACAGCAGTCGCAGCAGTTCATCGAGTGTTTCGCGCATCGCGATATCGAGCTGCCAGGGTGGATTCGCGATCAGCAGGCCGGAGCCGTTGAGACCGAGCGGCGAGTCCTCCGGCTTCAGGTGAAAATCGAGCAGCAGCAACTTCCGCAGACCGGACTGTTGCAGCGAGGCATGAAAGCGCCGGTATTCGCCGCTGGCCTTGATGGGATACCACACGGCGAACACGCCGTTGGGCCAGCGATCGAGGCCGAACCTGAGTGCCTTTTCGACGGCGGCGAATTCGTCTTCCGCTTCATAGGGCGGATCGATGAGCACGAGTCCGCGATTCTCTTTCGGCGGCAGATAGGTCTTGAGAGACGCATAACCGTCGCCGGTGATGACCGACATGCCGCGACGCCGCGGCAGGGATTTCTCCAGTGCGCGCGCTTCCATCGGCTGCTGTTCGACGAAGACGACGCGATCGGTGTCGCGAAGCACGCGCAGTGCGAGCAGGGGCGAGCCGGCGTACTGGCGGAATTGCCGGGTCGTTTTCTCCGATGCCTCGGACGCGATCTGCAGATAGGCGGCGAGATCGGCGTCGGCTGGACGGGCTTCGTGCAGCCGTCCTGCACCTTCGCGCCATTCGTTGCCCCGCGCGGCATCCTCCGAATGCAGGTCATACAGCCCGCGGCCCGCATGCGTGTCCAGAAAGAACAGCGGCGTCGGCTTGCGCGTCAGGCGGGCCAGGATGGCCAGCAGTACGACGTGCTTGTGTACATCGGCAAAGTTGCCGGCGTGAAAGGCGTGGCGATAATTCATGGAACGGGCCCACAGGCCCCAGGGTCTTAAATTGTGAGTCTCAACCGTTTCGGAGCCGGGAGATGATGAATGATGATCAGGACCATCGCCATCGCATTGCTCGCAATCGCCGGCTCGCCGGCCCTATCGGTCATGGCTGCTGAATCAGACGGCGCTGCGGCAGCAGAAGCGTCGGCCCTGGCCCGACAGACGCTGGCGGCCCATCTGAAGACAGCGGAGGGCGAACTGCAGGTCGATTCGGTGGAGCCGCGCACCTGGAACGATTCCAGCCTCGGCTGCGGCAAGCCCGGAACCATGGCGCTGCAGGTCATCACGGAGGGCTACGCGGTGACGCTGCAGGCGGCCGGTCGCACGTACCGCGTGCACGTCGCCGGCAAGAACGCCGTGGTGTGCGATCAGCCATTGCTGACGCGCAAGGAACAGAGCCGGCCCGCTCACGCGCGCGGCCTGGACGTGATGATCGAGAAGGCGCGCGCGGATCTGGCGATGCGTCTGCAGGCCGATCCGGCTGCCATCCGCCTGCAGGGCACGCGGCCGCAGCAGTGGCGCGACAACACGCTGGATTGTCCCCGGGCTGACGAAGCGGTGGTGGCGCAGCCCGTCAACGGATTCAAGCTTTTCCTGCGCTACCAGGGGCGCATCTATACCTATCACTCCGACCTGAGCGACGTACGCGCCTGTCCGCCGATCGAAAGCCAGTAGCGGCCGCTTCGATTCCTTCCGTCAGAAATGAAGAAGGGCCACCTTGCGGTGGCCCTTCGAGTCTGCGATCGGAAGACCGGTCGGATTACTTCCGGCCTTTCTTCTTCTCGACGTGCACCGACAGTGCCGGCTGCGCCAGCGAGATGTTGTTCTGCAGCAGCCACAGCGACGTGCCGGTCGGACCGCTCATTCCCACGTCGACGCTGTCGTTCGGGTCGATGCCGAACGAGTTCAGGTCGGGAACGATTTCCTTCGACAGATCCACCGTGCCGCGCTGCACGTCCTGATCGCCATTGCGTGCAGTCACCGTCAGCACGTAGCTGAACTTGTCGGGTACCAGGCCCGGGAACTGCGGCGACGACGCCAGCGTGAACGGCAGGGTGAGGACGCGGTCGTTGTAGTCCCACGTCACGATCGGTGCCCAGTCGATGAAGCCGCCGCCGGTCGCGTCGAACTGCAGCGTCGCGAACTCGCCCGGATCCTGATCGACATAGTCGGAGAGGTCGGTGCCTTCGAGATAGGCATCGGCGACGCCGTCATTGTCGGCATCGATCTCGAGCAGGAAGTTCAGGTTCGAGAGATGCTCGAACGGACGCTCCATGACGAAGCCGAGTTCCAGCACGCCGAGGCCGAGGTAGAAAGCCGGATTGGCGCGACGGAAGCCGACCGCAGCGATCGAGCCGTACGTCCTGTTCTGCCGTTCACCGCCGATCTTCGCCAGCGTGAAGGCTTCTGCCCAGCCCAGCGACGGACCGAAGTTGCGCAGCTTCACATCGGACAGGCCGTTGTCCGGCAGCACGAGCACGCTCGATGCCGGATCGACGACGGCGAGATAGCCGACGCGCAGCGAGTCCTTGCCATCGCTGAACACGCACCAGCCATCCACCTCCGTCTGGCTGACGACGGCGTCGTCGTACACGCCTTTCTTCCAGGCCGCTTTCGGGTCGAACTTGAACGTGATCTGCGCACTGGTCTTGCCCTTGGCATTCACGCTGACCGTGCTCGGGCATTTCACTTCGACGCCCGGATAGGTCTGGTTCGGCTCATGGGTCGCGCGGAACGTGCGACGTTTGCCGCTCAGATCCGTCAGCGTGACCTTCTCGCTTTCGAAGGCGGTGATGAGCGGATTGATGCGACCGAAAGAAACGCCGCCCGGCAAGGCATAACTCGTCAGCGACACGGCCTTGTCGACGCGGATCGAACCGACACCCTGGCGGGCGAGATCGGTGTCACCCGACGTATTCGCATCGACCGTGGAGTTCTGCAGCAACGCCTTGATCGCCGCCTGGTCCAGCTTCGGATGCTTCTGGCGCAGCAGCGCAGCGGCCCCCGCCGTGTGCGGCGATGCCATGGATGTGCCCTGGATGTTGAGGCTGCCCGTGCCGCTGCCCACGCCGGCCGAGACGATGGCCACGCCTGGCGCATTGAGGTCCGGCTTGAACGTCGAGCCGCCGCTGCCGGGGCCACGCGAGGAGAACGCAGCGATCTGGTCATCGTCGAGCGGATTGAGTGCGAGATCGATCGTTGCATTGACGTTGCTTGCCGCAGCCAGCGCAGCACCGTCTGCCTGCGTGATCATCACGCCGGGGATGGTGATGGTTGCGTCGAGACCGCCCATCACGATGGGATCGCCGGCCGCGTTGTTGTAGACGATGATCGCGCGCGCGCCCGCCTGCTGGGCCTGCGTGTACTTGGCGAGGAAGCCGCAGGTCCCAGGAAAACCTGTCGGCGCGCCACGAACGAACAGCGCGATGTTTCCTGCGAGCGCGGCGGCGTTGGTGAGCGGCAGACAGCCCTGGCGCGGTTCTGCCGGTACGACCTGTCCGGTGATGGGACCGGTACTTGCCAACGTCACAGGTCCTGCCCCTTCGACCGATGGTTTCACTCCGGCGACCGACGCCGGCGCCGTGACGTTCACGCGCGACGACAATCGTCCACCGGGAGTATTGGCTGCCGTCGAAATCGCCGATGAGGCGACGCCCGGTGCGCCCGTGACGTAAGGCGTGTTGCCTTCGTTGCCGGCAGACGTTGCGACGATGATGCCGACCTTCGCGGCATTGTTCGTCGAGATCGCCGACGGATCGTCCGGTTCGCCGAAGGGCGAACCGAGGCTCATGTTGATCACGTCGAGGTGATCGCTCATGTCGCCGTCGCCGTTCGGATCCATCGCCCATTCGATGGCGAGCGAGGTCAGGTCGGTGCTGCCGCCGGCATCGCCGAAGACCTTGAGCGCATAGAGTGCTGCGCCAGGCGCCACGCCCGCTCCGACGCTGCCTGCCACGCCGAGGCCGGCCGCGGTGCCGGCGACGTGCGTGCCGTGACCATTGCCGTCGAGCGGATCGCCGTCGGGTTGCGGCACGGAGGTGGGGATGTTCGCGTTGTAGGTCGGGCCGGCGAAGTCGTAGCCGCCCTTCACTTTCGCCGTCGGGAACGTGCCCGGCTCGACGATGCTCTTGTTGTTGCCGGCGTAGTCGGCCGGATTGCCGCTGCCGCCGAAATCGGCATGTGTGTAGTCGATGCCGGTGTCGATGATGCCGATCTTGACGCCTTCACCTTTGCCGAGCGCAGCCCAGACTGCCGGCGCGCCGATCCACGGCACGCTGTCGATGTTGTCGAGCGTGTGGATTTCGACGCGGCCCACCGAACGCACGCCGGGCAGCGAGCGCAGGCTGTCGAGTTCGGCAGGATCCACGTTGATGCGGATGCCGTTGGCGGCCACGCGCTGCGTGGAGAGGATCTCCGCGCCGTGGCTTGCGAGCACGGATCTCATCTGCACCTGCTGCTGCGATACGCGCTCGGCTTGTGCGCGCTGTGCCGCAGGCGATGCGAATGAGCCCTGCGTTTCGAGCGCCTGCGCGTTGAGTTCGGCGACGGCGGGCTGGTCGAGTTGCACGAAGACCTGCACGCGCTTGCGCGGCTGGTCGAGCGATTTGCCGTGCAGTTTGAGAGAGGGAGCAGCGCCGCGCGGCTTCGCTTCGCCGGCCGCCTGCGTCGCCAGGGGCACGACCGCGAGCGCTGTAGTCAACAGCGTGCCTGCGATCACCGATCGCAAGCCGGGTACAGAGTGATCCATTGGAAAATCCCCGAGGTTGTTATGGCGCCTGATGCGCTTTCGCCGGGGATGGGCTGTCGCTCGAGCGCACATCCAGTCCGCGTCGAAACTCGCACCTCCTTGCGTGCAGGCGACACTGCCCGAACGCAACGGGACGCGAGCCGCAGCAGATGGCCGCAGTGAACCTGCAACTGACGGGAACCCGATTGCGGCTCGCGCAATCGTCGCGACGGACGCTACTCCGCGTGTTGTGTGAATTCAATCACGCTATTGGGCAGTCGCAGAACGCGCGAACGACACGGCGACTCGCGCTGCTGCTTGTATACAGATGCTGCGAATCGCGCAGCGAGCGGTGAATCAGACGGGAGTCGACGTGCTGCGGCTGTCGAGTTCGCGCAGCCAGTCGCGCGGGCGCAGGAATTCTTCGTAGAGACGCGCTTCGGGCGAACCGGACGCGGGATGCCAGTCGTATTCCCAGCGCGCGAGCGGCGGCATCGACATGAGGATGGATTCGGTACGTCCGCCGGACTGCAGGCCGAACGAAGTGCCGCGGTCGTATACCAGATTGAATTCGACATAACGGCCGCGGCGATACAACTGGAACTGACGCTCGCGTTCGCCCCACGACATCGCACTGCGTCGCGCAACGATCGGCAGGTAGGCGTCGAGGAAATGGTCGCCGACGCTGCGTTGATAGGCGAAGCAGCGCTCGAAGCCCCAGGCGTTGAGGTCGTCGAAGAACAGGCCGCCGACGCCGCGGGTTTCGTTGCGATGCTTGAGGAAGAAGTAGCGGTCGCACCAGTCCTTGTGTTCGCGATAGACGTCTGCGCCGAACGGTTCGCACGCACGCTGCGCGGTGCGATGCCAGTGCAGCACGTCCTCATCGAATGGATAGAACGGCGTGAGATCGAAACCGCCGCCGAACCACCAGGCAGACTGTGCGCCGCTGTCTGCATTGAAGAACCGCACATTGGCGTGGGTCGTCGGGATGTAGGGATTCGTCGGATGGATCACCAGCGAAACACCCATCGCTTCCCATGCGGCGCCGGCGAGCTCCGGTCGCTGTGCGGTGGCGGAGGGCGGCAGCTTCGCGCCTTTCACGTGCGAGAAGTTGACGCCGGCCTGTTCGAAGATGCCGCCATCGCGCAGCACGCGGCTGTCGCCGCCGCCGCCTTCGGCGCGCTGCCAGGTGTCGCTGCGGAAGCGCGCCTTGCCGTCGATCTGTTCGAGGCCCGCGCAGATGCGGTTCTGCAGCTCGCGCAGATAGGCGAGCACGGCGTCGACATTGGCAGGGCCCGTGGTCATCGTGCGTGAGCGTTACTTGCCCGGCTTCTTGCTCTTCGCCGATTTCGCCGGCGCTGCTTTCGCTTTTCTGGCCGGCGCTTTCTTCGTGGGTGCCTTTGCTGTCGCTGTCTTTTTCGCCGCAGGCTTGGTCGCCGTCTTCGCAGCAGCCTTCAGCGGTTTTTCCTTTGCCTCGGCCGCGGGTGCTGCCACCGTCTTGGCGGCAGCTTTCTTCATGCCGAAGCGGCCGCGGCGTACGGGTGCTGCTGCGAGCAGTTCCTTGCACTCGTCCAGCGTCAGCGTTTTCGGCTCGCGTTCCTTGGGGATCTTCGCGTTCTTCACGCGATCGGTGATGTACGGACCGTAGCGGCCGTTCAGCACCTGGATGCCCGCTTCCGGGAAATCGAGAATGATGCGGTTGGCGTCGAGCTCTTCCTTCGCCTGGATCAGTTCCATCGCGCGCGGCAGTTCGACCGTGTAGGGATCGTCGTCCTTGATCGAGGCGTACTTCTTGTCGCCGTACTGCACGTACGGCCCGAAGCGGCCGATGGCGACGCGGATCGGCTTGCCGTCCGGCATGTGACCGAGCGTGCGCGGCAGCTTGAAGAGTTCGAGCGCGTCGGCGAGGACGATGCTGTCCATGCGCTGGTGCGGACGCAGGCTGGCGAATTTGGGTTTCTCTTCGTCGTCCTTGGTGCCCATCTGCACGAACGGGCCGTACTTGCCATAGCGCACGGAAATGGGTTTGCCGGTTACCGGATCCTTGCCGAGTTCGCGCGCTTCGGAAACGTCTTCGCGCGTCACCGACTTGTCGACGAAGTCGACCTGGTGCTTGAAGTCCTTCCAGAACTTGTCGAGCACCGGCACCCACTGTTCTCTGCCGTCGGCAATTTCGTCGAGATCGTCTTCCATCTTGGCGGTGAAGCCATAGTTGACGTAGTGCTCGAAATTGCGAGTGAGGAATTTGTTGACGAGCTTGCCGAGATCGGTGGGGAAGAATCGCTTGTTGAGCAGTTCCGCGTACTTCTTGTTCGTCAGCGTCTGGATGATGCTGGCGTACGTCGACGGTCGGCCGATGCCGTACTCTTCCAGCGCCTTCACGAGGCTCGCTTCCGAGTAGCGCGGCGGCGGTTCGGTGAAGTGCTGTTCGGGGCGGACTTCCAGCAGCTTCAGCTCGTCGCCGACCTGCAGCGGCGGCAGGATGCGGTCGTTGTCGTCGTCCGCGACGTCGTCGAGCCCTTCCTTATATACAGCGATATAGCCGGGCTTCACGAGCGTCGAGCCATTGGCGCGCAGCACGGCCGCGGCGCCTTCGCGCTTGGCGCTCTTGCCGGGCACGAGATCGACCGCGACGGTGTCGTACACCGCCGGTTCCATCTGGCTGGCGACGGCGCGCTTCCAGATCAGGCTGTAGAGCTTGAGCTGTTCCGGGTCGATCTTGCCTTCGAGCCGTTCCGGCGTGATCGAGGCGGAGGTCGGACGAATCGCTTCGTGCGCTTCCTGCGCGTTCTTCGACTTGGTCTTGTAGACGCGCGGCGCCTCCGGCACCGAATCCCTGCCGTACATCTTCTCGATGACCTGGCGGATCTCAGTGATGGCCTCGTTGGCGAGGTTGACCGAGTCGGTACGCATATAAGTAATGAGACCGACGGCGCCTTCGCCGAAGTCGACGCCTTCATAGAGCTGCTGCGCGGTGCGCATGGTGCGCTGGGCGCCGAAGCCGAGCTTGCGCGCGGCTTCCTGTTGCAGCGTCGACGTGGTGAACGGCGGAGCGGGGTTGCGCTTGCGCTGCTTGCGGTCGATGGAGGCGACGCTGAGAAGACCGCCGGCCGCCTTCTCGATGCCGGCGCGCACGTCGTTCGCCTGCGCTTCGTTCGTGACGGTGAACTGCTCGACCTTCTCGCCGCCGTATTCGATCAGGCGCGACGGGAATGTCTGTGCGGCCTTCTGGGCGTCGGCGTCGATGGTCCAGTATTCGCGCGCGACGAACTTGGCAATCTCTTCTTCGCGCTCGCAGATCAGTCGCAGCGCCGGGCTCTGCACGCGGCCGGCGGACGCACCGGGCAGGCCGGCCTTCTTCCACAGAAGCGGCGACAGATTGAAGCCGACGAGATAGTCGAGCGCGCGCCGCGCCTGCTGTGCATTCACCAGATCCACGGAAATCTCGCGCGGCTGCTGGATGGCTTCGCGGATCGCGTTCTTGGTGATTTCGTAGAAGACGACGCGATGCACGTCCTTGCCGTCGAGCGCGTTGAAATCCTTCAGCAGTTCGGTGAGATGCCAGGAAATCGCCTCGCCCTCGCGATCGGGGTCGGTTGCGAGATAGAGAGCGCCGGCTTTTTTCAGTGCCCGTGCAATCGCCTGCACGTGCTTTTCGTTCTTTTCCAGGATCTGGTAACGCATCGCGAACTTGTGCTTCGGATCGACCGCACCTTCCTTCGGTACGAGATCGCGCACATGGCCATAGGACGCCAGTACCTCGAAGTTGTTGCCGAGATACTTCTTGATGGTCTTCGCCTTGGCAGGCGATTCGACGATGACGAGATTTTTCTGATCCATAAAAAAGAAAACCGCGGGGGTCCGCGGTGCATCAGCAATCGAATGTCACTTCGTTTCTCAATGCACCGCATCCAGCCGGTTGTCGAACACCAGGTCTTCCATCCGCAAGTAGGCACTCTCCTGCCCCGGCTGGCTGAACAGCACCATCAGCACCACCCATTTCACCTGCTCGATATCGATCTGTCGCGTGTCCAGCGCCAGCAGACGATCGATCACGAGTTCGCGCTGCGAGGCGTTCAGAATGCCGATGTTCTCCAGATACAGGATGTATCCGCGCCATTGGGTATCGGGGCGCGCTTGTCCACGCGGATCGCCCACGCGGACCGCGCGCGCCGTCGGCCCGGAAACGCCGGGTTGCGGATCGGCCGACGGCTTTTCGAGCCACTCGAGTGCCCGGTCGACTTCGCGTTCCGAAAATCCTGCTCGTTCCAGTTCGTCCTTGAGGGTGTCGCGGTCGGGTTCGGGAGCTGACTCGATATCGGCGTCGAAGTAATTCTCGAAAAGGTAAATAAGAATATCGAGAACGCTTTCCTTCATTTCACTGCCTTGGAGATACGCGGACGTAGAGACCGCCGGGGTGGGAGAGGACGTGACCCTCGAGTTCGAGGATCAGCAACATCGACGCCACCTCGTCGGCCCTGAGCCCGGTACGCACGACCAGAAGGTCCACGCCGGTCGGCTCGAAGCCGAGGGCATCTAACAGGATTTCATATCCTTTGTCCAATCGCGGCCCGGAATTGCCTGATATTTCAGGTTTTCTCCGCGATGACTCTTCCTGCGGCAAAAATGTCGGCATCTGCAGCAATCGTGCGAGCGGACGCAGTTCGTCGAAGATGTCCTCGGCGGTTTCCACCAGCTTCGCGCCCTGACGGATCAGGCGATGGCAGCCGCGAGCGAGCGGGTTGTGAATCGAGCCGGGAATCGCGAATACCTCGCGTCCCTGTTCCGATGCGAGCCGTGCAGTGATCAGCGATCCGCTCTGCACTGCAGCTTCCACGACCAGCGTGCCGAGGCTCAGGCCGCTGATGATGCGATTGCGCCGCGGAAAGTTCTGTTTGAAGGGTCGCGTGCCCAGGGGGAATTCGCTGACGAGCGCGCCCTGCGCGGCGATTTTTCCGGCGAGCGCCGCATTGCTGCGGGGATAGATGACATCGAGTCCGGTCCCGCAGACCGCGATCGTCTGCCCTTCGCCGGCGAGCGCGCCCCGATGGCTGGCCGTGTCGATCCCGATGGCCAGGCCGCTGGTGACGGTCAGCCCGCAGCGTACGAGATGCGCGGCGAAGCCGTGTGCCGTTTCGCTGCCGGCCGGCGTCGGATTGCGTGCGCCGACCATCGCGAGCTGGGGCATCGACAGCAGGCTCGCATCGCCTCGCACATACAGTGCGTAGGGCGCGTCGCTCAGTTCGGCGAGCAGGCGCGGATAGTGTTCCGATCCCCAGGTGACGAAATGACGATCGGACGGCTCGAGCCAGCACAGGTCGTTGTCGATCTCGCGTCGCGGAGGCGATCGCAGGTAGGCAATCAGCCTGTCGTCGATGCCGGCCTCGCGCAGCGAAGACGGCGGACTGGAAACGAGCGCGGCAGCAGAGCCGAACTGCTGCAGCAGCGGTCCGGCAGTGCCTGCGTGAAATGCGGGGGCTCGCGCCAGGGTCAGCGATGCGGTCAGCTCATCCATGAGCCGCAATCTAAAGCACCGATTCGGGTGTCAGCGGCGCTGTTAGCGGGGATCTTGTCGAGAAATGGAGATCGGCGACGGCATGTCGCCGATCTCGGGGAGCAGATTCAGGGATTCGCAGCGGAATCGCCTTCGCGAATTTCCTTCTGCGATTCCAGTACCAGCGCGTAGCTCATGCGCGGCGTGGTGTTGAACACCATGACCAGGCCGATGCGTTCGTCGGGAAGCTGCACTTTCTTGCCGCCGCCCATCACGCGGCTGTTGCCTGCACCGAGGCCGCCCTTGTTGAACTTGTCGCGCACGACCTCGCCGCGTTCCGACACCGCGAGGATGTGGCCGGGTTCGAGGCCGGCGGACGAACCGCGATTCAGTGCGACGAGCTGGTACTGACCCATCACCGTCGCTTCCTTCACGGCGATGACCGTGGCCTTCACGTCCGAAGACGGGGCGTGCGGCACGAAGTCATCCTTCACGTCCGTGGCTTCGGGGAAGAGCTTGTCGCCCTGCAATGCTTCGCGCACGGTTTCGGTCAGCACGAGCTTGGCGGGGTCGCCGGCGCGGGCGACCGGGCCGGAACCGACATAGATGCCGGTGTAGCCGAGCAGATCGTTGTTGTCCGGGTCGCGCAGCTTGCCGTCCACGTGAACGATGCTGTAGCGGGTGTCCACCGCTGCGTCGCCGATGCCGCGCGCGTAGATCTCATTACCTTCGCCGCCGATCATGTGCTCATCGCGCAGGGCGACGATGTAAGGCGCTTTTTCCACCTGGTCCTTGTCGAGCAGGACCGGACGCCCGGCGAACCCGGCAATGATTTCGTACGGAATCGAGGTCACCGCGCGGCTCAGCGGCTCGCGACGGACCTGCGGCGACAGGCGCTTGCTGCCGTCGCCGCGCTCGGCCACGGTCAGGCGCGGCTGGCCATCGATATAAATGAGTTTGAGAACGTCACCCGGATAGATGAGGTGCGGATTGGCGACCTGCGGATTCAGGTACCAGATTTCCGGCCAGTACCAGGGGTCGCGCAGGTACAGCTTGGAAATGTCCCAGAGCGTGTCGCCGCGTTTGACGACGTATTCGTCGGGGGCACTCGCGGCGAGCGGGATGTTGCTGCCCGTGGCGATGGTGCGGGTGGAATCCTGGGCCGAGGAGGTGAGGGGCACCGTGCCTGCCGCGAAGGTCAGACACGCCATCACGCCGAGCACCACCGCCGGACGAATTTGCGAAGTCGCAGTCTTCATGCGCCGAACACGCTCCATTGCCTTTGACCATCGATATCCCGTGCCTGCCGTTCCTGGCCTTATACTTCTGGCGGAACGACCGGTGCGTCGGGGGCTGCTGCGGCGCGTCAGGGACCGCCGCTACACGCCTGTTTGGGCTGTATTAAGTTCAACGTTCACTGAACTTTAGCAGCATCATTGCAACGAGTGCACAAACGGCCTTCAGCCCCGAGACGTGGTTCTCATTCCGGTTGAATCGACCCACCGGACCGCAGTCATCGGGTCCGGAGCATGATCGAGTGCAGGTAAACAGACATGGCATTACTTCCCATTCTTGAATTTCCGGATCCGCGCCTGCGGACCAGGGCCGAGCCGGTCAAGGAAGTCGATGCCGCCCTGCGCAAGCTCATCGATGACATGTTCGAAACCATGTATGCGGCGCCCGGTATCGGCCTGGCGGCGACGCAGGTCAATGTCCACAAGCGCCTGCTGGTGATCGACATCAGCGAGAAGCACAACGAGCCGCTGGCGCTGATCAATCCGGAGATCATCGCGCGCGATGGCGTCGAGGAAACCGAAGAAGGCTGCCTGTCGGTGCCCGGCATCTACGACAAGGTGCGCCGCGCCGAAAAGATCCGCGTACGCGCGCTCGATCGCAACGGCAAGCAGATCGAGCTCGATGCCGATGGCCTGCTCGCCGTGTGCATCCAGCACGAGATGGATCATCTCGACGGCAAACTGTTCGTCGACTATCTCTCCGATCTCAAGCGCACGCGCATCCGCAAGAAGCTGGAGAAGGAGCGTCGTGAGGCGCCCGCGCCGCGCGCCAAGGTCCCGGCGATCTGATCGGGCCGGTCCAGACGCTTGAAATCCCTGTCCATCGTTTTCGCCGGCACGCCGGATTTTTCGGTGCCGGCGCTCGACGCATTGGTGGCCTCGCGCCATCGGGTCGTCGCCGTCTATACGCAGCCGGATCGTCCGGCGGGTCGCGGTCAGCAGCTGGCGATGAGCGCAGTCAAACAATGCGCGCTGCGTCACGGGTTGCCGGTCGAACAGCCGCCGACCTTGCGCGATGCGGCTGCAGTCGAGCGCCTGAAGTCGTGGCAGCCGGATCTCATGGTCGTCGTCGCCTACGGCCTGATCTTGCCGGCGACCGTGCTGCAGATTCCGCTGCTCGGCTGTCTCAACATTCACGCCTCGCTGCTGCCGCGCTGGCGCGGCGCGGCGCCGATTCATCGCGCGCTGCAGGCCGGCGATGCGCAGACGGGCGTGACGATCATGCAGATGGATGCCGGGCTCGATACCGGGCCGATGCTGCTGGAGCGCGTGACGCCGATCGAGCCGACCGACACCGGTTCGACACTGCACGATCGCCTCGCACAGCTCGGTGCCGAAGCCCTGATCGCCGCGATCGACGGCCTTCAGGACGGCTCGATCGCGCCCCGACCGCAGCCCGAGACCGGCGCAACGTACGCCAGCAAGCTGCGCAAGGACGAAGCGCTGATCGACTGGCAGCGCACGAGCACCGAGATCGACCGGCAGATCCGCGCCTTCAATCCCTGGCCCGTGGCCGAGACACGCTGGAACGGCCAGCAGTTGCGCATCTGGCAGGCGAGCCCTTCCGCCGAAGCCGTCTCTGCCGCACCGGGCACCGTGATCGGCGGCGATGCGCACGGCATACGCGTCGCGACCGGTGATGGCGTCATCGCGCTCATGCGAATCCAGCTGGCCGGGCGTCGCGCCGTCAGCGCTGCTGAATTCATGAACGCGCATCGCATCACCGGCGCCGTGCTGACGTGAGCCGCTCCGCCGCCATCCGTGCGCGGGCCGCGCGCATCGTGGCGCAGGTTGCTTTTCACGGTCGTTCGCTCGATGCCGCGCTCGCCGCCGACGCGGCCGGCACGCCGCAGGAACGCGGACTGCTGCGCTCGCTCTGCTACGACAGCATCCGCTGGTATCTGCGTCTGGATGCGCTGCTCAAACGTCTGCTGACCCGGCCCGGGCAGACGCTCGATCCCGACCTGCACGCACTCGTCATCGTCGGCCTGGCGCAATTGCTCTACACGGACATTCCTGCGCACGCGGCGGTCGATGAAACCGTCAACGCCGTGCGCAATCTGCGCCAGCCGCGTGCGGCCGGACTCGTCAACGCCATCCTGCGTCGCTGCCAGCGCGAAGGCGCGAAGCTCGGCGAGCAGATCGATCGCGATCCCGCCGTGCGTACGGCACATCCGGCATGGCTGGTGAGTGCGCTCGAACAGGACTGGCCGGATCGCGCGCCGTCGATCCTCGCCGCCAACAACGAACGTCCACCGTTCTGGTTGCGCGTCAATCGCCGCCGAATCGCGGGCAGCGACTATCGACGGCAGCTGGAAGCGTCGGGACACGAGATCGCCGCGAGCCTGTTCGACGATCACGCCCTGCGGCTGGCGCGTGCCATCGATGTGCACGAGTTGCCCGGATTCGCGGCAGGGCTGGTGTCCGTGCAGGACGCCGCGGCGCAGCTCGCCGCCTTCCTGCTCGATCCGGAGGCGGGTCATCGGGTTCTCGATGCGTGCGCCGCGCCGGGCGGCAAGACCTGTCACCTGCTCGAGCTGCAGCCGCGAGTGGCGGAACTCATCGCCATCGATGTGTCCAAGGAAAGGCTGACGCGCGTCGACGACAACCTGCGGCGCCTGCAACTGTCTGCAACGGTATTCGCCGCCGATGCGGCCGAGCCGGCGCAATGGTGGGACGGCCAGCCGTTCGACCGCATCCTGCTCGACGTGCCGTGCTCCGCGACCGGCGTCATTCGGCGACATGCGGACATCAAGCTGTTGCGGCGTGCGGAAGACATCCCCGTGCTGGTGCAACGGCAGAAGGAACTGCTGGCGCGAGCCTGGCCGATGCTGCGTCCGGGCGGACGGCTGCTGTATGCGAGTTGTTCCGTTCTCAAGGCCGAGACGCGCGACGTGGTGGGAGACTTTCTCGACCGCACCCCGGATGCGCGCGACACGACGCAGCACCGGTTGCCGACATTGCCCGCGGACGTGACGGCAGGAATGCGGTCCGACGGCCCCGGGCAGGCCATCCTTACCGGGACAGCCGGCATGGATGGCTTTTATTATGCGTGCCTGGAGAAGCAGGCAGGATGAGGGTTCGTTGCGAGCGATCGGTCCACAAGTGGCTCGGCGGGGAGGCGCGAATGCAGCCATGCGCTGCACGCTGTGGTTCCTCGTCTGCGCGCTGTGGTCCGTTGTGGCGTGGTCGCAGCAGCAGCGCTTCGAGATCCGCTCGGCCTATGTCGAACGCACCGAAGGTGTCTATCAGCTCAATGCCACGCTGGTTTTCGAGCTGCCGGACGGCGCGCGCGAGGCGATCCGCGAAGGCTCGCCGCTCACGCTCGATCTGGACATCGTGCTGCATCGATCGCGCCGTCTGTGGCTCGACGAGAGCGTCGCCTCGCTGGAACAGCACTACGAAGTCAGTTTCCACGCGCTGAGCGAGCGCTACCTGGTCCGCAATCTCAACAGCGGCGAGCAGTCTTCGTTCCCGACACTCGACGCCGCGCTCGATTCGCTGCGCGTCATTTCCAATCTGCCGATTCTCGATCAGTCGCTGGTCGTGCCGGATTCGCGCCATGAAATCAGTCTGCGCGCGCATCTCGACGTACGCACCATGCCCGATGCGCTGCGGTTCATCGTGTTCTGGGCCAATGACTGGCGCCAGAGCACCGAGTGGTACACATGGTCGCCGCAGATCTGAAACGCATCATCGTCACGGTCCTGGTGCTGATCGGCTCCGGACTGTGGCTGGCTGCGTTGTTGATGATGGCCCAGACGGTGCAGCAGTCGGCGAATTTCAGCGACCTGCATCCCATCATCCTCGGCGTCAACGTCGCCGGCCTGATCGTGCTGCTGGTCCTCATCGGCGGACGACTCACCCAGCTCATGCGCGACTGGCGCAAGCGCGTCGTCGGTTCGCGGTTGGAAGCGCGCATGGTGTGGATGTCGGCGACGCTGGCGCTGGTGCCGCTGCTGCTGGTGTTCTACTTCTCCGTCGTGTTCCTGAATCGCGGCATCGACAGCTGGTTCCATGTCGAGATCCGCGCCGGCCTCGAAGACGCGCTGACGCTGTCGCGCGCCGCGCTGGATCTGCGCATGCGCGAGGATCTGGATCGCACGCGCGCGATTGCGGATGAACTGTCGCATCACGCCGATGACCCGGTGCGTGTGCTCGACGAACTGCGTCGCGCCAACGAAGCGATCGATGTCACGCTGCTCGGCAGCAACAATCGCATCGTCGCCGCGAGTTCGGATCGCATCGCGGAGATTCCGGCGGCGCCGAGCGACGAACTGGTGATGCAGGTGCGGCAGGGCCGCCAGTACGTGACGCTGGATCCGCTGGCCGGCGGGGGCTACGTCGTGCGCACCGCGGCACAAGTGCCGCGCACGCAGCCGGGCGAGGAAGTCCGCATGGTGCTCGCGACCTTCGCGATCGAACGGCGTCTCGGCGAGCTGGCCGACACGGTCGAATCCGCCTATCAGCGCTATGGCGAAAAGGCACGCCTGCGCGAACCGCTGAAAGACAGCTTCACCCTCACGCTCACCCTCGTGCTGTTGCTGTCGTTGTTCGCCGCGCTCTACGGCGCGTTCTGGTCGGCGCGTCGGCTGGTGCGACCGATCCAGGATCTCGTGGCGGGAACGCGCGCGGTGGCGAAAGGCGATCTGGACATGCGCCTGCCGCTCACCTCGCACGACGAGATGGGCATTCTCGTTCACTCGTTCAATGACATGACGAAGCGTCTCGCGCGCAGTCGCGAGGAAGCGCGTCGCAGCCAGCAGGCGGTGGAAGCGGAACGCACGAATCTCGCCGTGATCCTGGCGCGCCTGTCGACCGGCGTCATTTCGCTCGAACCGGACCGGACGATTCGCACCGTGAACCAGGCTGCCGCCGCGATCCTCAATGCCGACATCGAAAGCAGTGTCGGCAAACCGCTGGCAGCCGCGGCCACGGATGCGAACAGCGCCCTGTTCTCGCAGTTCGAGACCGCCTGCAGCGCACATCTCGATTCGGGCGAGACGGAATGGCGCGAGCAGCTCGTGCTGCAGGGAGAGACGAGCCGTCGCGTGCTCATGTGCGCCTGCACGACCTTGTCCGGCGAGGATCGCAGTCCCGGCGGCTATGTGATCGTGTTCGATGACATCACGGCGCTGCTGCAGGCGCAGCGCGATGCCGCCTGGGGCGAGGTGGCACGCCGGCTGGCGCACGAGATCAAGAATCCGCTGACGCCCATTCAGCTGTCGGCGGAGCGCATGCGGCGTAAATTGCTCGGATCGATGGATGAGGCGCAGGCGCAGGTGCTGGATCGCGCCACCCACACCATCGTCCAGCAGGTCGAGGCCATGAAGGAAATGGTCAATGCCTTCAGCGAATATGCGCGTGCGCCGGAAATGGATGTGTCACGATTCGATCTGAATCAGCTCATCACCGAAGTGGCCGAACTGTACCGCGCGCAGGGGCCGAGGCATCAGCCGAAGCTCGATCTGGCGAGCGGACCGCTGGAGATCGAAGCTGACCGGGGCCGGATGCGCCAGATCCTCCACAACCTGCTGGCCAATGCCATCGAGGCGCTGGAGGGGTCGGCCGATCCGGCGCTGCGTATCGAGACCCATCGGATCGAGACATGCAGGACAGAGAATCAGGGTGACAATGGCTCCGGGGATCCCGTGGCGAGTACGGCGGAAATCATTGTCGAGGATAATGGGCCGGGGTTCAGGCCGGACGTCATCGGCCAGGTCTTCGACCCCTACGTCACCACGAAGCCGAAGGGCACCGGGCTGGGGCTTGCAATCGTGAAGAAAATCGTCGAAGAACACGGCGGAAAAATCGAAGCGGACAACGTCCGTACCGGCGGAGCCCGGGTGCGGATCGAACTGCCGCTGAGCGCGACTTCCCGGACCGGCGCTCCGATCCGTGAAAGACGTACGGGGCCGAGGAGGGAACGTGCATGAGTGCTGCGCGCATTCTGGTCGTCGATGACGAATCCGAGATTCGCGGACTGCTGAAGGAAATCCTCGCGGACGAGGGTTACGAGGTCGACGTCGCCGCCGACGCTGCGGAAGCACGCACGCGTCGCGCCCAGCACGATCCGGACCTGGTGCTGCTCGACATCTGGATGCCGGACATGGACGGCATTACGCTGCTGCGCGAATGGTCGCAGACCAACGGCGCCAACTGCCCTGTGGTCATGATGTCCGGGCACGGCACGGTCGAGACTGCAGTCGAAGCGACCCGGCTCGGCGCCTTCGACTTCGTCGAAAAGCCGCTGTCGCTCGCCAAGCTCCTGCGCACCGTCGAACGCGCGCTCGATTCGGGCCGCAATCGCCGTCAGGCGGGACGCACGCTGGTGCCGGCACTGATCGCGCCGGTCGGCAAGAGCCGGGCGATGCATGCGCTGCGCGAACAGGTACAGCAGGTTGCGCCCCACGATACGCCGGTGCTCATCGTCGGCGAGTCGGGCACGGGTCGCGAGGCCTTCGCCCGCTACATTCATTCGATCAGTCCGCGTTCCAGCGGTCCGTTCGTGCAGCTCGTGGCGACCGGCATGACGGACGACGGCGCGGCCGCAGCGCTGCATGGCACCGAAGATCGCGAAGGCGTCCATGCCGGCCTCCTGGAACAGGCCGCCGGCGGCGTGCTGTTCATCAATGGCCTGGAAGATCTGCCGCAGAAGGCGCAGGGCCTGCTGGTCGCTGCGCTGGAAACGCAGAGCGTCACACGCGTCGGCGGTGCTGCACCGGTAAAGCTCAATCTGCGCGTCATCAGCTCCGCGACGCCGCGCATGCTCAACGGCGAATCGGGCGCGACCCTCCGCCCCGAACTGCTCTCGCGCCTCAACGTCATCACCCTGAACGTGCCGCCGCTGCGCGACTACGCGCAGGACGTGCCGGACCTGCTGCGCTACTACGTCGATCGCCTCGTCGACGAAGAACGCCTGCCGTTCCGCCGCTTCGGCGTCGCCGCCCAGAACCGCCTGCGCAACTACCCCTGGCCGGGCAATGTGCGCGAACTCAAGAACCTGGTGCAGCGACTGCTGATCCTCGGCGGCGAAGAAGAAATCCGCCTCGAAGAAATCGAACGCGAACTCGCCTCGCAGGCCCCGACCACCGAACCGCTGGTGAAGCAGGACCTATTGGCCCTGCCGCTGCGCGAAGCGCGCGAACACTTCGAACGCGCCTACCTGCAGCAGCAGTTGATCCTGTGCAACGGCAAGGTCGGCCAGCTCGCCAAACGCGTCGGCATGGAACGCACGCACCTGTATCGCAAGCTGCGCTCGCTCGGGGTGGATTTCAGGCAGCTGGCGGAAGACTAGGGTGACGTTGCTGGCGTGACCATCCGTTTGAGGGACTATGACCGGGAAGAAAGGCAAGGGTAAGGAAACCCGATCGCTATCCGCGCGGGCCGAATCGCGTGCTTCAGTCTCGACGGTAGAACCAGGCGAAACTCCATTCCTGCTTTATGCCGGCGATGATGAGCGGGTACATGTACGAGTGCTACTCCGCGACGAGACGATCTGGCTGCCGTTAGGGCAGTTGGCGGAGTTGCTAGATGTTGGCGTGCCAGCCATCTCCAAACACCTGAAAAATATCTTCGATACTGGCGAACTGGTACGTGAGGCAACTGTTTCCAAAATGGAAACAGTTCAGCCGGAAGGTGGGCGTCAGGTTCGGCGTCAGATGGAGTACTACAACCTGGATGCCATCATCGCCGTTGGCTATCGCGTCAACTCACGCCGTGCCACCCAGTTTCGCATCTGGGCAACAGGAGTCATCAAGGAATTCATCAAAAAGGGCTTCGTGCTCGATGACGAGCGTCTGAAGCAGGGCAAGCAGGCCTTTGGCGAAGACTATTTTCGCGAATTGCTGGAGCGAGTGCGGTCCATCCGCGCCAGTGAGCGACGCATCTGGCAGCAGATCACTGACATTTTTGCGGAGTGCAGCATCGACTACGATCCGCATGCCCAGGTCACGCAGGATTTTTTTGCCACGGTTCAGAACAAATTCCACTTTGCCATCGCGGGACAGACGGCCGCGGAAATCGTGCACGCCAAGGCCGACCGTAACGCGCCGCCCATGGGTTTGAATTCCTGGAAGAACGCGCCTTCCGGTCGCGTGCT
>OEIU01000023.1_pt1 | contig 141995 bp, 118 predicted proteins | sample 1539221 | NCBI WGS metagenome assembly OEIU01 (sample SAMN03792071, study PRJEB22550) | activated sludge metagenome | feature: wastewater treatment plant; material: activated sludge; isolation source: Wastewater treatment plant of a petroleum refinery complex | place: Argentina: Zarate... | reverse complement strand
CCTGAAGCCTGAGACCCGGCACTGCAAACTGAAATCTGAATTTAGCTTGTCAATGAACGAACGGCCGTCTCGACCGTGTTGCTATCATAACCAAACGGCGCGCCCGTTTGAAGCACAAACCGCACAGAATGTATCAAACCGCACAAAACGACACATTTCGCACAGAATGTATCAAACCGCACGAAATGCACGATTTGCACGAAATGCACGATTTGCACAGAGCATCTCTTATCCTTTCGACGGACAAAGGCCGGCCCGCAGCCACAGGTGATCCTGACCGAGATCGCGTTTCGCGCTTATACCTACACGGCCCACGCCGTCGATCTAAATTGCAGCGATCGAAGATTATCTTGTACTAGCCGGCACTTGAAAAGACCCGTTCAAAGACCTTCTCGACGTTCCGCAAGTAGTATTTGACGTCGAAAACACGTCCGATCTCGTCAGGCGAGAGGTGTGAGGTGATGTCTGTGTCGTTCTCGACGCGGTCTTTGAACGTGCCGCCCTCGTCCCACACTTTCATCGCGTTTCGCTGAGCGAGAACGTACGCGTCCTCGCGGGAGACGCCTTTTTGCGTGAGTGCGAGCAGCAGTTGGCCGCTGAAAACAAGCCCGCCGGTGAGTTCGAGGTTGCGGAGCATATTTTCGGGATAGACAACAAGCGTGTCGAGCAGGCTCGTCGCCTTTGCGAGAATGTAGTCGGTCGCGGCCGACGAATCCGGCAGGACGATGCGCTCTGCCGAGGAGTGCGAGATGTCGCGTTCGTGCCAAAGCGCGATATTCTCGAAGCCCACGACGGCGTTCGCACGAATGGTGCGCGCCATCCCGCAGATGCGTTCGGAAAGGATCGGGTTCCGCTTGTGCGGCATCGCCGAAGAGCCTTTCTGGCCGGTCTTGAAAGCCTCCTGAGCCTCGCGAACCTCCGTCCGCTGCCAATGCCGCACCTGAAGCGCGATCTTCTCGAGGGTCGAGGCAATTATCGCGAGTGTAGAAAGGTATTCGGCGTAGCGGTCGCGTTGAATGACCTGAGTGGAAACGTCTGCGGCGGCAATGCCGAGGCGTTTGCAGACGCACTCCTCGACATCGGGGCCAAGGTGCGCGAATGCACCGACGGCGCCGGAGATCTTGCCGACTGCTACCGCCTCGCGGGCAGATTCGAGACGGCGGCGATTCCGCTGCATCTCCGAGTACCAAAGTGCCCACGTGAGGCCGAATGACGTCGGTTCGGCGTGTATGCCGTGCGTCCGGCCGATCTGCGGCGTGTCTTTGAACTCGAACGCCCGGCGCTTCAGCACGCCCAACAGAGCATCGACCTTCGCAAGCAGAATGTCGCACGCGTCCCTCAAAAGCAGCGCGTTCGCGGTATCGACGACATCGCTCGATGTCAGTCCGTAATGCACGAAACGCGATGCAGGGCCGATATTTTCGGCCAAATTTGTCGTGAATGCGATCACGTCGTGGTCGGTCGTCTTCTCGATCTCGTTGACGCGTTCGACTGTGAACGCAGCCTTCGCCTTGATCTCGGCGAGCGCTTCCTGCGGGATCGTGCCGTCCTCGGCGTGCACCTCGCAGACTGCGATCTCGACATCGAGCCACTTCTTGAATTTCGTTTCGAGCGACCAAAGCTCGCCCATCTCCGGCAATGTGTAGCGTTGTATCATTAGTTACGCTCGTTGTCTCTTAACGGCATCTTCAAGCAACTCGTGGAGAAGTGTCTGATAGGGTGTTTCGCGTTTTGCAGCAAGTTTTTTTATCCGCGACAGCAGATTCGGCGCGATCCGAAAGGCGATCATATGCTTTGCCTTACCCGTTGATGGACGGCCGATGCGCACAGCGCGCTTCAGTTCCTCCGGCGTCGATTCCGGTATATCCGAGAAATCGATATCTCTATCCAAAATATGCTCGTCGCTCACGACGCGACGCCCGCCTTGCGCTGATGATCCGGATCGTTTCTTTGCCATTTTCAAACTCCCTGTTGGTATAAACGATGAGAAGGAGACGGTCGATCTCTGACATCGCAAGCCGTTTACGTCGAGGCTCGACCTCCGAATGTTCGATGTCTTCCCAATCCAAACCCATGTCGTCGTCAAAGGCGGTAGCTGCCTCCTCGAACGATACACCGTGTTTTTCAAAGTTGAGAATTGCCTTTTGAATATCCCAACTGAACATCTATTAGTGTATATACAGTAATTTAAGGTTGCAAGCAGAAACGTCAGATCAGGCCTTTTGCGATCAGCAGCTCTGCGTTCAGTACGGCTCCGCCTGCTGCACCGCGCACGGTATTATGGCTCAGCGATACAAAGCGGTAGTCGAACACTGTGTCTGGAAATACGCGGCCGACCGTGATCGTCATTCCGTTGCCTGCGTCGCGGTCAAGGCGTGTCTGCGGGCGTGTCGGTTCTTCGGAAACTGCAATGAACTGTTTTGGCGAAGAGTGCAGATCGAGCGTCGGGAATTCGCGCATCGCGGCAACGACATCTTCGAGCGTAGCGGATTCTTTGAGATCGACACGCACCGAAACCATATGGCCATCGACGACATTTACGCGGAAGCATTGAGCCGAGACGGCGAAATCTGCGTGTTCGACCGAGCCATCGTTCATGCGGCCGAGGATCTTCTGCGATTCGGTCTCGACCTTTGGCTCTTCGCCGGCGATATACGGAAAGACGTTGTCCGTGATGTCGAGCGAAGCGACGCCCGGATAGCCCGCACCCGAGATCGCCTGCATCGTCGTTACGACGCACGCCTCGACCCCGAACTTTCGGTGCAGAGCTGCGAGCGGCGGAGCAAAACTCACGACCGCACAATTCGGATTCGTAACGATGAAGCCTTTTGTGAATCCGCGTTTCTCGCGTTGGCGTTCGATGAGTGCAAGGTGGTCGGCGTTGATCTCCGGGATCAGCAGCGGAATATCCTCGTCCATTCGATAACTCGACGAATTGCTGATCACGGGATAACCGGCACGAGCAAACGCCTCCTCAGTCTCGCGCGCGACCGACGATGGCAGGCTTGAAAACACGATGTCGCAATCAAGCGGCGGCTCGATCGGCGTTACGACTATATTCGCTACAGATTCCGGTAGCTCGCCCGGCAATTTCCAAGCGCACGCCTCCGCATACGGCTTCCCTGCCGAGCGGTCCGACGCGGCAAGCGCCGTAATCTCGAACTGGGGATGCCCTTCGAGCAGCTGCACGAACCTTTGTCCAACGGTGCCCGTCGCCCCTAAAATTCCAACTCTGTATCCTTTCATCTAAAAAATCCGTGTCCGCGAACGACCGCGCGTTCTGTTGATATCGCCCTCAGCGCCCGAACGCCTCTTTCATCCGGCGGACGCCTTCGGCCATTTTTTCTTCGGTATTGCAAAATGAAATGCGGAGGAAGCCTGTTGCTTCGTCGCCGAAAGCACGACCAGGCACGGTTACAACGCGATTCTGCAGCGTCCTTTCCGCGGCCTCGAGATCGTCGCCGATCTCGCGAACGTCGAGCATCGTGTAGAACGCGCCTTCCGGTGTGGTCGCCTTTAGCCCAAGCTCATTTTCGAAAAGATCGACGAGGAATTCACCGCGTTTTTTGTAAATGCTGCGAGCTTCGGCTTTTGCCGCCTCGGCCTCGGGGGTCCACGCTAAGAGCGATGCTTTCTGCGTGATCGTCGAGGCGCAAACCGTCGTAAAGCCGTGCAAAACCTGTATCGCGTTTATCATCTCGGCATCTGCACAAGCCGCCCAACCGAGGCGCCAGCCCGTCATACTCAAGCTCTTAGACAAGCCGCTTACAACGATCGTCCTGTCATAATATTCAGATGCGGAATGCGGCCTTTCACCAAAATAAAGATCGCTGTAGATCTCGTCGGAGATCAGGAAAATCCCCGTGCCTTCGAGAGCCGCGGCGATCGCTTTCAGGTCTTCAGGAGTCAGTATCCTGCCGGTCGGATTTGACGGTGAAATGACGACGGCTGCCTTTGTTCTCGGCGTGATCGCGGCCTTAAAAGCCTCGATGTCGAACGAGAAGCCCGTCTCTTTCGGCATCCGATAATAGACGGGTGTCGCTTCGGCGATCCTCACGCAGGCGTCGTATGCCGGAAAGCTCGGGTCGGGCACGAGAACCTCATCGCCTCGATCGGCAGTGCAAAGGATCGCGGTCGTCATCGCCTCCTGCGAGCCGCAAGTTACGACAACGCCCGTCCGAGGTAAACTAAGATGCGAATACTGCTCTGCGATCTTGTCACGCAACTCTGGCATTCCCGGATGCGATGTGTAGCCGTTCTGTTCGTCGCGCGCGACGCGTGCGGCTTCGTCGCGTATGAACTGCGGCGTCGGAAGGTCCGGTTCGCCAAGGCCGAAATTTATCGAATCCGGCAAAGCACGCTCAAAGAACTGACGTATCAACGTCGGCTTCAACCCACGCATACGCGTCGGCAACTCAAAATTCATCTTCTCAACTGCTTTCATTCTTTCGATTCGGCAATATCATCTTCAAGCTCGTTGCGGATATCGCCGACCTCGATGTTGAATTCGCCTTCGGCCTGCGCGAGCGGATCGGCATTCATAATACCGGCGAGTTTTTCGATCTCACCAAGCACCTTCTGGCCAATGCCCGAAACCGTCGGCGTTTTCGCCTTTTCGATCTCGCTTTCGTTGTCTTCTAATCCCGTCATCGCTGAATGCCTTCCTTGCCTAAAGTATATCGCAACTCCTTCAGCGTGTCAGAAACACACGGAGCTTTCAGGATCCGGCAAAGAAGAATACTCGCGAATTAGTCCGACGAACCCGATCTAGAACGTAAAGCGTGTGCCAATTGTGATTTTTCTCGGAGTTTCCGCTGAAGTGGGCATAAGGAAGAGCGGAGACGTTTGGATCCCCACAAAATGAACGGGATTGGTGCGGTTGAATACGTTCTCAACATTTCCAAAGAACCGTATAGAGAATCTTTTTGTCGGATCACCGATATCGAAGCCGTCATCTGCGGTCGTTATAACCTTGAATCCTTTATTCGAATCCTTTCCTCGGCGCCCGAAAGATAGTGTATAACCGAGGTTGAAATCAAGCTGAGCAAACCACGCTCCCCGCCGACTGTTTCTTGCCGTGCCTGTCGGTCGGTCGTTAAAGATGGTATCGCCGTTATTATCTAGGCCCGTGGTCTGCGTAAATGGCAGCGGCGAAAGGACCGTATAGTTCGCATTTATCTTAAATCCTTTGAATGGCCGCCAACCCATATACATCGTTATACTATGGCGTCGATCAAGGTCGGATGGTCCCCGATCAAGCCGCAAATTATAGTTGTCGGTCGGCAGGCCAAAAATCCCGCTAGGGTCGTTCGTCTCGTTCGAAAGCGTATAGTTGATCGCGATATCGGCCTTTTTAGTGACCGGACCGTAAAATCCAAGCCTAAACTCATTGCGGACTGCTGATCCGGATGATTCCACGTTCGTTATCACGCCCAGACCCGCGTATGGAAATATGCCCTCGCGCGGAGCGTTAATGTTACGACTGCGTAGTAGATGAGTTCCTCTCGCGAAAATATATTCGAATCTGAGAGTATGGGTCATCCCAACCCTTTGGGTTACTTGTGCAGACGCACGAAGGACTTCCGGATTGCGAAGATCCCGAGCCTGCTGAAAATAGCTTGGAGGTAGTCGGCGGCCGCCCAAATTATTGTTAGGATCAAAAGGATACGAAGGATCAATCACGATCATTTCCGGCGGTTGGTTCGCTCCTTGATTGTCGATCCTCAAATAGTCGTCCGCCTCGAACCATTTGTAATAGATCCCTCCGCCGATACGGAAGGTAGTATTTCCACTCTTGGAAGGAGTCCAGGCGAGACCCAATCGCGGCGAAAAGTTGTTATGGTCACGAAGAGAACTCTGGGCCTCATACCGGATCCCGGCGCTCAGGATAATGTTCTTCCTCAGCCTTAGATCGCTCTGAAAGAAGAGCGCGGCTCGGTTCTGTCGCACTCCTGCCTTTCTCACACCCGACCGTAGCGAAAAGAGCGCGGGATGGCCTGAAACGTAATCCGCGAGCGAGCGAAAAATATATGTTCCATTAACGTTCTCGGCCGATCGAAGGCTTTGAAACGCAGTCGAAAATTCAAAGCCTGCCTTTAGAGCAGCCTGCTTATAGCTGGTCGAAATATTGTTAAGTATAAAGAAATGGGCAGTGCGTGTTCTTTCTAAATTGCCGGCTCCACCGTCCGAAAAAGCTCCCAAGACCTTGAGCGCCGGCGACGCCGTTCGTGGCATAGTTTCCGACGCCGAGACCGCAAATGTTGTTCTAAACTCATTCAAGAAGGAGCCTTTGACAATGGACGTCGACAGGCGAAACTGATGTGTGTATCCGCGAGTATCATACGCCCGCGAAGGCAGATCGAACCCTCCAACCCCGAGCCCATCGCTTCTGCGTTGCGAATACTTGTAACTGTATTTCGCCGGTATGCTCGGGGCCAAATTGTGGTTGATATCGACATTCACGGATGTGTAAGAGCTTGCGACATTCGTCGAATCGCGCACCTCTCCCTGCGGGATCATTGCGAAAAGATTGCTTGCCGCATTGTTGCGGCGGTCCAAAACATAGATAGAAAAATCCGCCTTCTTCTCACGGATAGGACCGCTTAGAAAGAAGAATATGTTCCGCGTCTGTTCGGGGTTACGATCCAGAGAAAAGGCATTCCTCGCGTTCAAAGATTCGTCATTGAAATTGAACGACAGTGAACCGCTGTAACGGCTGGTTCCGACCTTCGTCGCAATATCTACATAAATATTTCCAATGTCGTGATTTTCCGCGTCGTAGGAACTTCGAACGATCTTGATCGAAGCGATCTTGGATTTATCAGGAATATCGGCTCCCGAAAAGCCATCAACCCGAATTACGACGTCTGTCCCGCCGCCTGCAATTTGCTTAAGCGCTTTGGTTAAGTCTTCGGGGTCATCGGGAAGATTTTCGATCTGTTCCTTCGTTAAGAAATTACCGAAGGTCTCATCGAGTGCCTTCTCCTGGCGATCTAGTGAGACAACGACACTTTCATGGGTTTTCCCACAAGTCTCGCCGCTTCGTCTTCTAGCGCAGACTCACTGGTCGAAAGATCAGGTCGAACAGTTCTTTTTCGGCCGTTGAAATATTGAAAGCCGACAAACCCGAGAATGGTCACAAAAAAGACTGCAGACGCCAACAAGAAATTTACGTTTCTCCCCATTCAACAGCCTCCTATGGCCCTTTGAGCCCAACCATATCTCGTTCAAGTTACAATTGGGCCCAAACAAGCGAACGCTTCAGTTACAAATGTACGAGCAAACTTCAACACACGGATGTTCGTTCGGCCCGCACCCGGACGAACCTACAAGTGTACAAACCTTACCGCCGACTACGATCGTGGGATCGCATGCCGGGGAGTTTGCCCAAACAGCAATTGTTCCAATGGCGAAAATCAAGCCGAGAAAACACGAAGACAATACTTTACGCATATCGTTAATGCTCCTTTTTTTTTGGTTTTTGTGAGGTAGTCGTAAAGGCTACGCTGAGCATGATAAAAAAAAAAGGAATGTCAAGCGTTTAACCAAATGATGGTATTCCCATTGATTTTATCGCGTTCGACCATTCGGAAAAGCGAGCGACGAGCTATTCCGCCGCAAAATCGATGAATCCGTTGTGCGGGTTTGCGGAGAGGAGTTTGACGCGGACCTTGTCGCCGACATCGATACGATTTTGGCCGCGAACGACCATTCCATCAACGGGCGGACGAAGGATGCGTGCGAATACGCCGGCTTTCGTGTCGCCGGTAACGATCGCGTCATATTCCTGGCCGATGTGATGCTGGAGGACGGCGGCGGCAACGATCTTGCGCATACGGCGCTCGACCTTGCGGGCGGCCTTCTCCTGCAGATTCGCGTGCTCGGCGATCGCGTCGAGTTCTTCTGGAGTATAAGGCTGCGGCTCGTCGGCGATGACGGCCTTGACGATGCGTTGGACTACGATGTCGGTAAATCGGCGATTCGGTGCTGTCGAATGTGCGTAGTCGTTAACGGCGAGGCCAAAATGTCCGCCGGCATCCTCGCCCGGACGCTGAACGACACAGCGGCCTGCACCAATAAGCTTTATCAACGAGAGCGAGAGGTCGGGAAAGCGTTCGGGATCAGCAGCCTTTCGACGGGCCAAAAAGGCAGAGAACGCAGGAAGGGCAGGTTCCGACGGCAGTTGCTCACCGTATTCTGCGGCGATGCGAACGATGCCGTCCCAACGCTCCGGTGCTTCGACGACGCGGCGAAGTGAGGCAACGTTCTCGCGTTCGAGGAACTCGGCCATTTCGACATTCGTCGCGATCATAAAATTCTCGATGAGTTTTCGGGCGGCGTTCGGCACGACCGCACGAATCTCTCGAACCTCTCCGTCCTCGACGACCGCCGAAGATTCGATGGATTCGAAATCAAGAGCGCCTTTCCTCGCACGATAATCGCCCAAGCGGACAGCGGCCTCGTTCTGCAGTTTTATTTGAGCCTCAAGCCCGTCGATCTCTGCGACCTTCTGCGGAATGTCGCCCCGCCCTTCGAGCCAATCGCCGACGGATTCGTAATCGAGTTTCGCGTGGTTGCGGACGATCGCTCTAAAGAAATTACTCTCCGGCACATCGCCGTTCTCTTTGACGATCATCTCGGCGACAACAGCTAGGCGATCTTCGCCTTCGACGAGCGACGTGATGTCGGTCGAAAGCTCTTCGGGAAGCATCGGGAAAATGCGTGTCTCTGTGTAAACGGTAACTGTATTCTGCTCGGCGTGACGGTCGATCGGCGTATCTTTTTTGACGTATGCGGAAACATCCGCGATGCCCACGAACAGGCGAATGTCACCATTCTCAAGCTGTTCGGCCCACTCGATCTGATCGAGGTCTTTGGAAGTTTTGTTGTCGATCGACGACCAGAGCGTATCGCGAAGGTCCGTGATGTCTTGCGTTAGAATGGGATCGCGTTTCGTCTCGATCTGCGCAAGCTGATCCGCGACTGCCGAAGAAAAAGCCGGCTCGAACCCGTTTCGGGTAACGGTCTCATAAGCCCGTTCGCCGAGCCAGTTCTCATGTCCGGAATCATTCATTCAGATAGTCTCTATGATGCAAGTTAATCTCAACCGCAGATGAACGCAAATGAACACGGGATCCTTAAGTCAAGTAGGACCCGTGTTACAGACCCCGTCTTGCCCTTTATTTGATCTTATCTGTGTCCATCTGTGTTTATCCGTGGTCAATTCGGAACGCCTACCGCAGGTAATCTTCAAGCTTCGTCGAGGCATCGGTCTTTTCGTCGCGATATTTGACGATGATCGGGCAATAGATCGAGAGGCCGTTCTCGCGGCCGAAGTCATTCGAGACGGAGCGTGAGCCTTGAACGACGACGGCACCTGCGGGAATTTCGAGCGAATTGCCTTCGGCGGCCTTGATGATGCGGCTGTTCGGAAGATCGAACACCGGCGTCGAACGCGTCAGTATCACGCCGCTTGCGAGCACCGCACGTTCTCGGACGATCGTGCCCTCGTAGACTCCCGTGTTGCCGCCTACAAGAACGTCGTCCTCGATGATGACGGGCGTTGCGTTCACGGGTTCGAGAACGCCGCCGATCTGTGCCGCCGCCGAGAGATGAACGCGTTTGCCGATCTGTGCGCAAGAGCCGACAAGCGCATGCGAATCGACCATAGTGCCTTCATCGACATACGAACCGACGTTTATATACGCAGGCGGCACGACAACGACGCTCGGCGCAACATAGCTGCCGTCGCGGATCGCAGAGCCGCCGACAACTATCCGAACGCCGTCCTCGAGGGACATCGGCCGCAGAGGAAATGTGTCCTTGTCGAAGAACTGCAAGGTCTCGGTCGGCTTTGATATCTCGACCATCTTACCCATCCGAAAGCCGAGCAGGATGCCTTGCTTTACCCAAGCGTTCGCGCTCCAATTCCCGTCCGCATCCTTCTCCGCCGAACGAATCTCGCCGCGACGCAGAGCAAGCTTGAACGCTTCATAAACTTCACGATCGTCCGACGTAAATTCCGACTTTGCAAACAGTGATTCAATATCTTCGCGAAGGTTCATTTCTTTGTCGGTTCCTGCAAGCGATTGTATTTCTTCAAGATCTCCCGGAGGCGATCGTGCGGCAATGCATAGGCCGTATTCCCCTTGTAGCCGGTCATCGTGTCAGCCGCGACAAGCGCGTTCAAGATCGCTTCCTCGGTCGCTTGTTCCGTTGCCCAGAACAGCATACTGATCCGATCGTTCGGCAGCATTTGGACATTCGCGATCCCATCGTCCTTTCCGATCTCGGCCGCATTTGCAGTGGAAAATGCTATAAAGATGTCGCCGGATGAATTCTCACCGCGGCCGCCGACATTGCCAACGCCAAGTGCGATGCGCTGTGCGATCCGCTTCAACTGATGCGGCAGCAGCGGAGCGTCGGTCGCAAGCACCACGATGATCGAGCCGTCTCCTTCATTCACGTTACTTTTTCTCAACGACGAGGTCTGTCCGCCGGGTTTTGGCATCAGATCCGTGATCTCTCGTCCGACCGGCACGCCCGCGACGGTGAATAGCTGGCGAGATCCGTAGTTCGCCTGCACGAGGACGCCAATGGTATAGCCGCCGAACTTCGCACTCAGAACCCTCGAAGCCGTACCCGTGCCGCCTTTGAAGGCATGCGCCATCATTCCGGTTCCGCCGCCGACGTTCCCTTCGGCGATCGGACCGGACTTCGCTGAGTCCAACGCCTGAAAGGCATGCTCCTTTTTTATATGAAAACCATTGATGTCGTTCAGAAAACCGTCAAAGGTCTCGGCAACTACGGGCAAGCTGAAATCGCCCGAATAGCCGCCGCCGGGATGCTTCTTGGCACCCCATTCGATCACGGCATCGCGAACTATCCCGACGCTGTGCGTATTCGTGATGAGGATCGGCGAGCCCAGCCCTCCCGACTCCTGCACCCAGGTCGTGCCGGTCATTTCGCCGTTGCCATTCAACGTGTGCCACGCGGCAAACAGGCGGCCGGCAAAATCTTTCCCCTGAGGCAAGATCGCTGTAACACCCGTTCGAATGGCCTTATCGCCTTCGCCCGAGATCAGCGTCGTATATCCGACCTCGACCCCTTTCACATCCGTTATCGCGTTGAAGGCACCGGGCGTCCCATCGAACGGAATGCCGAGATCACGGGCTCGAGGCTTCGTTTGCGAATTTGCACTGCTAAAAAGCAACAGAACGATGAATACAATGGCGAGATTCTTCATATATCAATGTATCCGGGTAGCAATTTTAAAAGCAGCTGATAGCTTCGAGCTCTCAGCTATTAGCTGGTTTTACTCGGACCTTCAATATCCGATTTCCTTCATTATAGTCTTTAGCTTCGTGCGGGTTTCGCTCGTTACAGGCACGAGCGGCAGACGAATGTTTTCCTCGCAGAGTCCGAGTTCTTTCATCACGAACTTGCACGGTGCGGGCGAAGCCTCGATGAAATTCGCCTCCATCAGCGGCAGTATCTTGTAATGAATTTTGCGTGCGAAATGGAACGAGCCGTTGAGAGCGTGCTCGACCATCTTCGAGGTCTCTTTTGGGATCTCGTTCGCACAAACGGAAACGAGGCCGTCGGCTCCGAGCGAGATCAGCGGCACGGTCGTTGGATCGTCGCCCGAGAACACGCGAAAGTTCTTCGGCCGTCGGCGAATGATCTCCATTATCTGCGAGAAATTTCCCGAGGCTTCTTTTGTCGCGACGATGTTGTCGAACTTCTCTGCGAGCCGCAGCGTCGTCTCGGCGGAGATGTTGGACGACGTTCGCGAAGGCACGTTGTAGAGCATTATCGGCATTTCGCGTACGCTCTTTGCGACCTCGCTAAAGTGCGCGAACATTCCTTCCTGGGTCGGCTTGTTGTAATAAGGCGCAACGACAAGAGCGCAGTCGGCGCCGGCCTCGCGGGCCTTGCGTGTGAAATCGATCGTCGCCGCCGTGTTGTTGCTGCCGGTTCCGGCGATCACGTGAGCCTTTAGGCGTTTCGCGACCTCGACCGTCATACTAATGACGTGCAGCCGTTCTGCCTCGTCCATCGTCGCGCTCTCGCCGGTCGTGCCACACGGCACGAGCAGTTTTATACCGCCCTTTATCTGCCGCTCGACGAGCTCTTTAAAACACTCGTCATCGACCGAACCGTCGCGTCTAAAAGGCGTAATAATGGCCGTCGCACAGCCCCGCATCCAATCAAGCTTCATCGTCATAAACCAAACTCAACCACCAGATGAACACAGATTAACACAGATAATTAGTTTCGGTCTTATCTGTGTCCATCTGTGTTTATCTGTGGTTAATATCCTGCTGCGATAAAAAAGTTCTCAAGTTTAGGTAAATCGAGTTTGCTATCCGTCCGCACGCCTGAACACAGATCAAGGCCGAAGGGCTGCACAGTATCGATGGCTTCGCGGACATTTGCGGCATTCAGGCCGCCGGCGAGGAATACAGGTTTGCCGCAGGTTTCGACGATGCGTCGAGAGAGTCGCCAATTATGCCGGCGACCTGTTCCGCCGAGCTCTTTAACCGCAAGTTTCGGATTGCCGCTGTCGAGCAAGATCGCATCGACGTGTTCGGCCAACTCACAAGCCTCATCGACCGATCGATCATCAACGATATGAATCACCTGCACGAGTTTTACATTCGGAAGCGCTTCGCGGATCTTCGCGTAGTCGCGACCCGCAAGCTCATCGACGATCTGAATTGTGTTCGTCTTTGTGCGGCGGTGGTGTTCGATTATTCCCTGCGAAGTCTGTTCGCTCGTCAGCAAGAACGTCGCGATCGGCGGCGGCACAGCTTGAGCAATTCTATAGATCTCCTCATCCGAGATCGGCCCCGGCCCGCTCGGCATCACACCGACAAGCCCGAGTGCCGCGGCGCCAAAACTTATCGCATCGACAGCCTCTTGCTCATTTTGGATGCAGCAGATCTTGATTCTTGTGTTCATAAAAACATCAACTACAGATGAACACTGATAGACACAGATATACGGTCATAGTGCGATACGTTTGATTTGAATTTTTGGCGTTGCAAAGTTGATTAGCAGACAAACTCTCAGACCGGTGGCCCGCAGATAGTTCATGCATTGGGCTTGATGGATCTCGTTAAGACCGCTCACGGCTTTCAATTCAACTAGAACTAACCCTTCTACAACAATATCCGCTTCGTAAAATCCGACCTCGACATTGTCATACATTACGCGAATCGATTGTTGTTGGGCGACTACCAAGCCGGCTTTGCGCAGTTGATGAACGAGGGCATTCTCATATACTTTCTCCAAAAACCCAACTCCCAATGTATTACTGACCGTATATGCACATCCGATTATTTTCTCGGTGATCGGATTGATCTCTCCGAAGCTGGAAAATCGTCTGGCTGGATCCAAGAGCAAAGAGAATTGATCGCCTTTATCTGTGTCCATTTGTGTTTATCTGTGGTTAATTTCCCGGACTTCGACTACTTCGCTGACTATCTCACTGAAGTCAAAAACTCCTGTCTTCCCGACGATCCATTCGGCCGCAAGGATGGCACCCGACGCAAAGCCTTCGCGCGATCGTGCAGAATGTTCGAGCAAAATTTGGTCGGCAGGGCCGTCGAACCCGACACGATGGGTGCCCGGAATATTTCCGGCACGTGTTGACGCGACGGGAACGCGGACGCCCTCGTCCGCTCTTTTAGAAAGCGAGGCTTCAACGATGTCGCGCAGTTGAAGAGCAGTGCCGCTTGGTGCGTCTTTCTTACGTGAATGATGCTGTTCTTCGATAAAGACCTCGTACTCAGGGAACTCCGCGAAAAGCTCGGTCGCGAATTCGACGATGCGGTAAAAGAGATTCACGCCGATCGAGAAGTTCGCACCGAAGACCATCGCACCGTTCCCGCTCTTGACCACGTCCTCGATCTCCTGCCGCTGTTCGTTCCAACCCGTCGTGCCGACAACGATCGGAACCTTCGCGATCACGGCCGCCTCGACATTCCGCCTCACAGCTTCGGCCACCGTGAAATCGATCGCAACATCGCTGCCCTCAAGCACCGCGGCGATCTCCTGCTCAGATAAACCCAGCTCTCCTGAACCAAGAACGCCCGCGATCTCGTGCCCTCGCTCAACGGCAAGCCGCTCGACGATCTTCCCCATCGCCCCATATCCGATAAGTGCAATTTTCATAATGACGCTCTACGAAGAAATGAAAATATGATGATCCAGTGAGAACTTGAAAGACCTTCACTCCCGATCGCCGGTCCTTATATACTCCCACAATTTTACAAATCGAGTATCGTTCCGCAACGGGTCGTAAAGCGGATCGATACCGATAAGAAGCGAGAACGCGTTTCTTTCCCTGGATGCCCGCTCAAGCCACTCGATGGCCCTCTCATAATCATTTAAGAAGATATAATGGCGGGCAAAATGGATGGAGGGGACGTAAGATCCGCCTTCAGCTTCGGAGGCCAGCTTTTCCAGCTTTCTCTGTGCCATAAGGCGAATTGTCGCCTTAGCTCCACCCGGACGACCGTTCCGAACCTTTGTCGGCAGGAGTTCAAGCATCGCATCATCACCCTCAAGATGGGCAACCCGCACCCAAGAATCCACGGCATCTTCAAACTGCCCGGTCGAGTAATAAACCTCGAACAGGGCTTCGTGAACTTTCGGGTTGTTCGGATCCAATTCGGCGGCGTCGAGAAGCTGCGTGACGGCCTCTCCATAACGTCTTGCGTAGTAGAGGAACGATCCGACAAATCGGCTAAATAGCACTGACAACGGGTCCAGGGAAAGGGCGCGCCGGGCCTCCTCGATCGCCTCGTCGAAACGGCCGGTGATGGCCAGCAAAAAGGAATAGATATGGTGGATCTCCGGAAGGTTCGGGTGATCCGCCGCGATCGCACAGATCTGCACTTCTGATGCATCCAGCTTCCGGTGATCTACCAGGTCGAACGCGGCAAATGACAGTCTCAACTCGTGGAGGCCAGGATCGAGATCGATCGCTTTTCTTGCTGCCGCTTCGGCGAGCGGCCAGGATCTTTCCGGCGGCATCGACAGCAGGCCCCAAGCCCCGCCGTATCCGAAATAGGTCGAGATCCCAAAGTAGCCGCGCGCGAACTTCGGATCGACCTTGACCGATCGTTCAAAGTACTTCAAGGCATTCGAGAAACTCTCTTTCATCGGCCGCCATCGGTAATATTGGCCTCGTAAGTAAAGAAGGTAGGCTTGAGAGCTTGCGGTAGGCCGTTTCAAGACGGCGTTCCGCTCTTCGGTAGTCATCTGGAGGTTGAGAGCTCCGATGATCGCCAATGCGATCTCATCCTGCATGGCGAAGATCTCGCTGACAGGACGATGATATTGCTCCGACCAGACCGCGTATCCGCTCTTGCCATCTATCAGTCTGACCGTAGCAAAGAACGCGTCGCCTTCTTTGCGAAGACTCCCCTCCAGAACATTCTCGACATCGAGGGTTCGCGCAATTGCGGCGATCGGCACCTGCTTCCCTTTGAATGAGAAAGTCGAGGTGCGGGCGGCGACCTTTAGATCATGCACCTTGGCAAGGGAATTGATCAGCTCTTCGACCAAACCCTCACAGAAATACTCAATCTTCGGATCATTTTCAAAGTTCGTAAATGGCAGAACTGCGAGGGATGAAGGAGCGGCATCGACGCCATTGCCGGCTCGGCCGCGTAACGGCGCGATCTCTGTCAAAGGGGCCACGAAGCGGTAGCCGTGCCCGCGGACCGTTTCAATGAACTCGACCCCGGGCCTAGCGTCGCTAAACAGCCGCCTAAGGAGAGAGATATTCTTGTCCAGAGTGTTCTCTTCAACGAACGAATCAGTCCAGACCTGTTCGAGCAGTTCGCTCTTCGAAAGGCGTTTCCCGCTGTTGTCCGCAAGCACGCAAAGCAAGTCGAAGGCCTTGTCCGCCAAATGCAAGCGTTCACCTCGGCAGGAAAGAGTCCGCTCGTGGACATCCAGCCTAAACCCATCGAATTCGTAGATCTTGTTTCCGTTCGGCAGCATCGGCGCATTCAGACAAAAATCAGAAAAGTTTCAAGAATCTTGAAAGACAAGACCGACCTTGCTCAACTACGATCCTCGAAAACGTTCACAAAAGATTAGGGTGGGATACCGGATATCCATTCTACACCCACGCTGAATTCGTCGCAAAGACCATCGCCGCCCGATCCGAACTTTGAAAAAAGGAGCTGTTATGAAGGAATTAGCAACCATTGAAAGAGTTTTGCTCGTACTATTTCTCGCGGCCGGGATATCAGTCCCCGCTTTTGCTCAAACTACCGAGGTCGTGACCGTAGGATTGGACCATCCGACCAAGATCATCAAGGCGCCCGGCAATACATTTCTCGTGTCCGAAGCCGGGACCCTCGAACCGAATACCGGCCGGGTCTCGGTCGTCGATCGAACGACCGGCGTCAGACATACGCTCATCAGCGGCCTGCCATCCGGCGTTGATAACCTCGGCGGCCCGCCTGATCAAGACGGAACGACCGCGATCGACCTGGACGGGCGCGTCCTCTTCATCGCATCAGGGATCGGCGATGGTGCCACGAACATCGGCGGCTCGCAATATCCGACAGAGTCTCCGTCATCGCCGCTGTTCTGTTCCGTCATGGCCGTGATCCTGCCACGACATTTCGAGTCCCTCAACAGTGAATTCGTCATGACGATGAAGGATCAGGAAGATATAGCACAGCGGCACTGGGTCAGGATCAGGAATGCCGAGGGGGCATCTGTCTATATTTTCCTTGCCGTCGATATTCCCGACTATCGCCCCGAGCCGACGCCAAATGCTCCGAATGCCGTTAGGACATCACATCCGTTCGGACTGGAACTCGTCGGGCCCGATCTTTTCATCAGCGACGCTTCATACAACGAACTACTTAAGGCGAACCTGCTGAACGGAAGCCTTACGACCGTAACCGCGTTCCCGAATCGGCCAAACCCGCTTTTTGGAACGATCGGCGGCCCATTCATAGAGCCTGTGCCCGACAACGTCCACCGTGTAGGAAGGAAGCTCCTAGTCCCTGAGCTGACTGGATTTCCTTTCATCGGCGGACAATCTGATGTCCAAAGCGTCGATCTTTGGACCGGCGAACGTGAGACGGTCATAACCGGGCTTTCATCCGCGATGGACGTAATGCCGGTCGATCAACGCTTTCGCCGGGGTGGCTATTACGTGCTTGAATTCAGTACGAACCAACTTGCGAACGCGCCCGGAAGACTGAGGCGGATCGACGCTGACGGCACTAGTACCGTTGTGGTTCCCGTGCTGCCGACGCCATCGAGTATGGTTCGGGATGACCGTACGGGCGACATCTTCGTGACGAATATCTTTCCGGGAACAATTACCAGAGTTCGGTTTTAGACACCCACCTGATCCCTTGAAAGTTTTCAAGCCTTGAGGCCGACATCCGGCCTCAAGGCTCACCCTTATCAACTACTTTGCGGCGGCGGGCCACACGTTGTCGGCTTCGTTGTAGTCCATATAGATGCCGCCATCCAGAGCAACGCTTTTGATGGCCTTTTTCGACGCGATCCGGACGACAGCCTCCTTCATATTCTTTTCCCATATCGCGGGAGTTTGATGGAACCTTTCGGTCGTGTTGTCCTCGAACGTCACGACGACATCGACCGGTGCCGGGAAACCGCCAAGGTTCTTGATGGTTACGGCCGAACCGTCCGTGCGTTTTTCAACTCCGGCGACGGCATAGTCAATGTAGCCGTAACTGAAGAACCACGCGTTCCAGAACCAGTTCATATCCTTGCCGGAGATATTGTTAAAACTATTGAACATATCCCATGGCGTCGGATGCTTGCCATGCCAACGATCCATGAACCCGTGCAGCACTCGCTTGAATTCCGCATCGCCGAGCAGATCTTTCATTGCGAGATAGCCTAAGGCCGCACGCCCGTATTTGTTGTTGCCATAGCCGCCGCCGGTCAGCACGTTCTCGGGCGTCATGATCGGGATATCAGCGTCCGACGACATATTTCGGATCCAGCCGCGAACACGGAAGCCCTTGAACAGCTTGTCGGCCTGCTCTTTGCTGAATGTCGCCTCGTTGAAGAGATATTCGAATGCGGTCGTCCAGCCTTCTTCCATAAAGGCATAACGACGTTCGTTGATTCCCATATAGAATGGAAAATACGAGTGCATTATCTCGTGTGCGGCAACGAACTCTTGCATATCTGGGTTCTCCTGCGCACTGTCGTTCGCCATCATCGGATATTCCATATCCGCGAAGCCGCGAAAGATGGTCATCTTGGGATACGGATACGGAACACCGGGCCATTGGTTAGACGAAAAATCGAGCGACGTTTTGATGTACTTCACCATATTCGCAAAATTCTTCGATGGTTCGTCGTAAGCTGCCTGCGTGCTCGCACGTCTTCCCGTCTTTTTATCGACGACAAGGCTGCCGGCATCCCAGATGTAATGATCGCTCAGGCCGAACGCCACATCCGAGACGTTCTCGGCCTTCCATTTCCACGTATTTGTCGCGTTCTGAGCTGTAACCTTGCCGGTCTTCACTTCGTCGAGCGTCGCGATATTTACGACATCGTCGCTCGTGAAAGATCTTCGCAAGCGCTCGGCGATCGCAGGCTGCAGCACTTCGTCCGCATTCGTCAGGTCGCCCGTCGCCCAAACGATATAATTCTTCGGGACGGTAACTTCCAGCGTGTAATCGTTAAAGTCGCCAAAAAACTCGTGGGACGGGATATGCGCGACCTGATCCCAGCCGTTCACATCGTCGAGCACTGCGATTCGCGGATAAAAATATGCGACGTAAAATGTGGTCGGGTCGATCACACCTTCGCGGCCGGATTCGAGGACAAGTTCGTAATGCCATTTGAACGAAAGCTTGACCGTCCCGCCGGAAGGCAAAGGCTCATCCAATTTGATGACGTTGTACGTCATTCCCTTTCTCGGGATCAACGGTTTCCATTCTTTGACCTTGCCGTTCTCAGCGTATTCGTCGACCGTTACATCCGACGTCATCTCTCCCGCGGAAGTCGGTTGGTCACGCGCCGCTTCTGGTGAATGAACGTTCAATTCGAACCGCAAGATCAAATTTGCAAGCGGTTTCGGACTATTATTCGTATACGTAATGTCCTCGGATCCGGTGATCGTACGGTTCGGCGGAGCGATCGTCATACGGATATTGTGGACTGATTTGTTCTGATAATATTTCGGTCCGGGTTTGCCATCCATGCTGCGCGTGTCGTTCTCGTAGGCAGCCTTAACATTGCGCGGCATAAAGAGATCCTGCCCAAAAGCCGGCAGTACGAAGACAAATGAACACAGTAAAAGGACGAGGAGTTTTTTCATAACGATCTCAACTTAAAAAGAATATGGTCGTTGAATATACGAAAACAGTACGAATAAAGATTCGCAAAATCCGCACTGACATTTTCAGCCCTAAGTCGAGAGAAGCGCTTTCACGAGATCCTGATAAAGCTCGACAGCCTTTTCGAGATCCGCTTTGAGGACGAATTCGTCTTTTGTGTGAGCGACCAGGATCGAGCCGGGGCCGATGAGGAGCGGTTTGCCCCAGTTCGGAAGGTGCGGGATATCGGTCGTGAATCTTACGACCTTTTGCTCGAAGCCATCGACGGCAAGCATCTTTACGGGTTCGCTTGCCGAGAGAATTTCGATGTCGCCGCGGTCGCGAACGACGGCTCGGATCGCATCCTCGATCGGTTCGCGTTTTGTAGTCAGACGGATCGCAAGTCCGGCTTCTGCGCTTGCCGGAATTACGTTGAGCGCCATTCCGCCCTCGATCGTGCCGATATTCACTGTCGTCTCGCCAAAGAAATCATCGTTCGGAAGGCGCGTGTGCCGGACGTCGTCGAGGATGTCGAGCAGCTTCTCGATCGCGGACTCGCCCATCTCGGGATAAGCGGAATGAGCGGCCTTGCCCGTCGTCTTGATGTTCAAGCGAAACGTTCCTTTCGATCCAATCGCTAGGTCGTTGTCGGTCGGTTCACCGTTGATCAGAAATTCACATTTCGCGGCAAGCGGATGAAGATTCGCGGCCTTCGCACCGGTCGAAGCACGCTCTTCCTCGACCGTAAAAAGCAAACCAATATCCTCGACGCCATCTTCTCGCAAACGCTCCGCCGCAGTGATTTGCGAGGCAATGATTCCTTTCGCATCGCAGGCTCCGCGACCGTAGATCTTCTCGTCGTCCTCGCTCGGCGGAATGTACGGCGGAACCGTGTCCATGTGCGTCGAAAACCAAACCCGCGGGGTGTCGTTTAGATAAGCGATGACATTGTTCTGATTTTCCGAAACCGGCTGCAGCTCCACGTTCCAGCCGAGCGACCGTAGATGATCACGCAGCCAAAACCCAACCGCTTCCTCCTCGCCGGAAGTGGACGGGATCGACATTAAGGATTTCGTAAGTTCGAAAAGATTCATTTTTGATCCAAACGCTGTTGTTCGAGCCAATCAAAAAATCCGTCGGTCCGAAATGCTAGCGGTTCGTGGCCGATACCCGGCACCTCGTCATATTTTACGCTTTGATTACCCGCAGCCTTCATCGCGGCAAACATTTGACGCGAGCAGTCAAGCGGAACGACGCGGTCATCTCCACCATGAAAGATCCAAGTCGGTGTTGAACCGATTCTTTCCGCAAAAGCTGTGTAAGGCTCGCTCGCTTTTTCGAGTTCTGCAACAGCCGGAGAAACGGCTTTCATTTCATTCGGCCGCGGAAGGATTCGGCCTGACATAGGTGCAAGGGCCGCAAACTTTCCAGGAAACATCGCCGCTATTGACCAAACGCCGTAACCGCCAAGCGAAAATCCGACAGCATAAAGTCGTTCCTTGTCGCCGTTAAACTCCACAACCGTGTCATCAAGCGCCTTGTTCGCTCGTTCGAGCATATCTTTATCCCAAAAACGGTCAGCCGGACATTGCGGAATTACGACGATGAATTTGATCTTCTTCGAGTTCGCAGCGATCTGATCCGCAAGGCCGTTCAACTGAGATTCGTTGTCGTCGCCACGATTTCCTGCTCCGTGAAGATAGAGCATCACCGGAAGTTTTTCGCCTGCCGTTCGGCTCGCGGGGAGAAAGATTCGGTAACGAAAAGTTTCCGCCGCAAAGTGCCCTTCTCGCGACAGATACACATCCTGCGAATACGACACCTGAACCGAGTTAGCGGGCTTACATCCATACATCAGCATTACGGCAAAAGATGCAAGCAAAACACCGAGCTTTCGCTGACTATGACAGATCATGAACATTGAACCCAGCACTCTCCGCAGCCTTTAGCAAGCGATCATCTGCCGAGACAAAATCTTTATTCTTCGGCAACTCTTTGCACCAAACGAGGGCAGCCGCGAGCTGAAGACTGTCCATTGCCTTGAGACCGTAAAATGCAGGGAAAGTACGGGCGAGTTCGATGATCCGATCTTGCCCCCCGACCACCGTCCAGTCAACTTCCAGACGAGCCAGACGCATTTCGAAACGACGGCGCGCAGCGTCGTCTATCAGACGCTCACGCTGAAGCCTTGCGAATGCGGATGAAACCTCAACCACGCACTCACGCCAAACGAACTTGTCAGAAAGTTTGCGGGAAAGAGCGCGAGCTGACGTAGAATTTTGCTGATAGGCGCAAAGCGGCACAATGGCACTGCTGTCCCAAGACGACATCAGTAGCGCGCCTCGTTGCGTTCATCGATCACCGCCTGCGACCCGGCGTTATTGGGTAGCATCGTTTCCGAGAACAGATCATCCCAATACTCATCGGGCAGATCGTGAGACCCGGCTTTTGCTTCCATAGGCGTGTGGTCTTCTATCACTTTTTCCAATGCAAGCTCGGCGGCCTCGCTGTCCGATTTCGCGCCCAAGATCGCCCGCACGCGACGGAGTTTCGCAGGGTTTGAGATTTCGACAGTTACCGGCATATATAACGCCCTCGTTGCAGTTATCTTATCACATCAATAGGAAGTGCTGCGTTAGCCGAAGCAAGCAGATGTCCACTGCTGTCCACTGCTGTCCACTCGCCTGTTAGTGGACAGCGAATTGTTGTCACCATTACACTTAGAGCGTCACAATTGGCAAAAAAACGCAAATTTTCAAAAAAAACATCACATGACGCCCATTGCGTCTATGATACATTGTATCATAGACTGTCACGCTTTTCGTATGAAACCTTCAGCCGACCTCAAAAGAATGCGCTGTGCAGCTTTTTGATGACGTTCGCGACGTCTGTTTCGCGTACAACGAATGTTAGATTCACGGCCGACGCACCGTGTGAGACGAGTTCGACGTGAACGTCCTCTATCGTCTTGAAAATTTTCGAGGCAAGCCCCGTCGAAGCTCTAAGGCCTTCGCCGACCACGCAAATTACGGCGTAGCCGCTTTCAACCTCGACATCCCCGATGCGCGACAGATCTTCGACGACCTTCTCGATGTTGTCGGGTTTATCTAGCGTAAGTGCAACGGAAACTTCCGATGTAGAGATCACGTCTATCACCGTGCGATGACGGTCAAACACTTGGAAGACGGCACTCATAAATCCGTACGCGCCCAGCATTCGCGCAGACGTTATACGCAGTATCGTGATGTTGCTCTTATGCGCGATCGACTTGATCTTGTTCTCGGTCTCGTCGGAGTTCGCGAGCACCATCGTGCCGGTGACCTCCGGTTCGCTCGTGTTGCAGACACGCACGGGAATGGCGTTGTCCACGGCCGGTTTGATCGTTTTCGGATGCAGCACCTTCGCTCCGAAATACGCCAGCTCTGCCGCTTCTTCATATGAAAGGACCGGCACGGTCGCGGCGTCGCTGCAGATGCGCGGATCGCACGTCATCACGCCTGTCACGTCTGTCCAAATTTGCAGCTCCGACGCATGCAGAGCCGCTGCAACTATCGCCGCGGAATAGTCCGAACCGCCGCGTCCGAGCGTCGTGGTCTCGCCGCCTCGATTGGCCGCGATGAAGCCGCCTAGAACGGGGACTTCGCCCGCGTCGATGAGCGGCGTGATCTCGAGATCGATAAGGTCGTTCGTCTCGTCGATGATCGGCTGAGCTGCGCCGAATTCATCGTCAGTCACGATCAAACGACGCGAATCGACAGCTCGTGCCGGAATGCCGCGCGCCTTCAGAACCTCAGCCAACAGCCTCGACGAAAGCTGTTCGCCGTACGAGACGATCGCGTCCTTCAGCATCTGCAGCGGCAAGCTTCGGCGAGCCGCACGCGTGAGCAGATCCTTGATCTCGGCGCGTGCAAGACGAAGTTCGTTGTGAAAGACATTCTCCTTGTCGTCCGGAAAATATGCCGATGTGATCGCAATGTGCCGTTCGAAATGCGGTTCGAGCGAAGCAACTGCCTCGGCGAGATCATCCTTGCGTGCCATTTCGAATGCCGCGAGCAAAGCGTCCGTAACCTTTGTCATCGCGGAAGTTACGACGACAGGCTTCTTGCCGAGTTGATCTGACACGATGCCGCAGACTCGCTCGAAAGCGGCCACGTCACCTACCGACGTACCGCCAAATTTCATAACGACAGGAAATGTTGTTTCGCTCACCTTAATAGAAAAGTAAATGAGACGCTTCTCTTCTGCAATCTTAGGTCAAGGAAAACTGCTCGGTCGTGAACGTGAGAGGACTCACGGAACTGCGGATCATATGTCGAGCCCACGCGATCGCTCGACCTTGCTGCTTACCCGCACAGAACGGCGCCGCCATTGATATTTAGAACTTCACCGGTGATGTGCCGCGACCAGTCCGAGAGGAGGAAGCATATCGATAGAGCGACGTCGTCGGTCGTCGCTACTCGCTTAAGCGGGATGGAATCGATCACCTGCTTTTCGTATTCCTTGTCCTCGAACGCGGGTCGGACCATCGCGGTCTCGATCCAGCCGGGAGCAACGGCATTTACGCGAATGGTCGGGCACAATTCGCTTGCCAAGGCTTTTGTGAACGAGATCTGGCCGCCTTTGGAAGCCGCGTAATTCGAATAGTTAGCCTCGCCACGCTGCCCTGCTGTCGAAGACACAAGAACGATCGCCGCCGCGGGCTGTTTTTTCATCGACGGGACGCACGCCTTTGTCGTCGCCCAGGCGGATCTAAGGTTCGTATTCAGCACCTTATTCCAGACTTCCTCCGACATTTCCTCGATCGGTGCACCTTCCCAAATTCCGGCGTTGCAGACGAGCAGATCGATGCGTCCGAAGTTGTCCAAAGCGGCACGAGCAACAGCTTGAGCGCCTGAGAATTCTGATACATCGGCGGCGACCGTGACTGCCCTAACCCCTTTGGACACACACACTTCCGTCGTCTCGGCAGCCTCGGCGGAATTCGAAAGGTAGTTGATGACAACATTCGCACCACCCTCAGCAAGACGTATCGCCGTCGCCCTTCCAACACCTCTCGAAGCACCGGTAACGATCGCCGTCTTCCCTTTAAATAGATCCCGAGGCAGCTCGATCATATTGCAAGTAAATTAACCACAGATGCAGGCTAGATTAACACACAAAGAAGCAAATTCTTATCAGTGTCCATCTATGCTAATCTGGACTTCAAAAAGCATATGCAGGACAAGAACCTCCTTGACGACCAGCCTTTCGCCTGGACTCCCACGCCCGATGTGATCGAACGCGCACGCCTCACGCAATTCATGAAACAGGTCGGCGCCTCGACGTGGGATGAGCTTTACGCATATTCGATCCGGGACGTCGAGAAATTCACTGAAGATGTCCTAAAATTCCTCGACATCAAGTTCGATCCGCCATACGAAAAGCTTCTCGACGTTTCCAACGGCCCCGAATTCCCGCTGTGGTTTTCACGGAACGCGGACGCCCCCGTCCGCACTGAGGGCGAAGCCCGAACAACTGCCGCAACATTCGCCAACAAAAAGGGTTGGCACGAACGCGGCTACCTACACCATTTTGATGGAGTCGTAACACAGTTCATCACCTTCCGGTTGGCTGACTCGCTGCCGCAAAGCGTCCTGAAGAAGCTGAAAGCGGAACTAGAGGCGGACAACCTGTCAGATACCTCTGAAGAATACCGACAGCGGGTCGAAGACTACCTCGACAGCGGTATCGGCGAATGCATCCTTAAACGCCCGCAGATCGCGGAGATCGTCAGAGAGTCAATTCTGGCCGAGGACGGAGTGTCGTATAAACTCATCAGTTGGGTGATAATGCCGAATCACGCTCACGTGCTTTTGAGGCCGTTAGAAGGAGCCAGTCTTTCTCAGATTATGCAGTCGATAAAGAGCGTAACGAGCCACAAGATCAACAAGGCTCTAGGACGAAAAGGCTCAGTTTGGCAGCCTGACTATTTCGACCGCTACATAAGAGACGCGGAACATTTTGCAAGAACCCTTAGTTATATTTCGAACAATCCTGTAAAGGCCGGACTCTGTACCGCTCCTGAAGAATGGCCTTTTAGCAGTTCGAGCAAAATTCCCGTCTCTTCGTCCGCACTGGATGGAACGCGGACGCCCTCGTCCGCACTGAGTGCGAAGCACGAACAAAACTTCTCGCCGGAGGAACCGGCGATTGCGGACGAGGGCGTCCGCGTTCCGTCGGGCCGCGTTCCGTCGGCGGGATTAAACATCACAACAATGTGCATTGACCGTTGGCAGACGGACGAGATGAAAGATCAACCGGCGGTGATCTGCGAAAGCGAGGACGGCGATGTCAGAACTGCCACGTACGTCGAACTTCTCGGCCTTGTCGAACAATGTTCTGCAGGCTTGCGGGCGAACGGCGTCGGCAAAGGCGACGCCATCGCGATCCATCTGCCGATGACGATCGAGACGGTCGCTATCCTGCTTTCGATCAACAGGATCGGGGCGATCGCAATGCCTGTTTTTTCCGGTTACGGTGTTGATGCGATCGCCTCACGGCTGAACGCGGTAAAAGCAAAAGCGATCTTCACATGTGACGGATTCCCAAGACGCGGCAAATTCTACGATGCATTTACGACCGCCGAAGAAGCGGTTTCGCACAGCCCAACCATCGAGAATATTTTCGTACTCAAGTTCGAAAAGGCAGCTATCAGCTATCAGCTGACAGCTGTTAGCTACATCGAATTCGAAACCCTTATTTCCTCAGACGAAAATAGAGTTCCGGAACCCACCTCCGCTGAGGATCCGCTCATCATTCTTTACACTTCGGGGACGACGGGCAAGCCGAAGGGTATCGCGCACACGCATGCGAGTTTTCCTATCAAAGCGGCGCAGGATATGGCGTTCGGGACGGACGTTGGGAAGGGCACACGCATCTGCTGGTACACCGATCTTGGCTGGATGATGGGGCCGTGGCTGATCTACGGAGCACTCATCAACGGCGCAACGATCTGTATCTACGACGGCGCACCCGACTACCCGACCGCGGATCGAATGTGGGAATTTTGTGCAAAGCACGAGGTCGAGGTGCTCGGCATCTCGCCCACGCTCATCCGCTCGCTTTCCGCGCAGGGTGGAACGCGGACGCCCTCGTCCGCACTGAGTGCGGAGCACGAACAAAAACTCTCGCCGGAGGAACCGGCGATTGCGGACGAGGGCGTCCGCGTTCCGTCGGGACGCGTTCCGTCGCTTCGCATTCTCGCTTCGACGGGTGAACCGTGGAATCCCGACCCGTGGTGGTGGCTCTTCAATGAGATCGGCGGCGGAAAACTGCCGATCGTGAACTACTCCGGCGGGACGGAGATCGCGGGCGGAATCTTGATGGGCAATCCGATCCTGCCGATCAAACCGTGTTCTTTTCCCGCTCCGTGTCCGGGAATGGACGTCGATATTTTCGACGAGAACGGAAAGCATGCTGAACGCGGCCAAGTCGGTGAACTCGTCATCAAGCAGCCGTGGATCGGGATGGCTCGCGGCTTTTGGGAAGAGAAAGAACGCTATCTCGACGCGTATTGGCGGCGTTTTGAGGGAATTTGGGTTCACGGCGACTGGGCGATGGAGGACGCCGACGGCAGTTGGTACATCCTCGGCCGCAGCGACGACACGCTAAAGGTCGCGGGCAAACGCGTCGGCCCGGCCGAGGTCGAGAGCATTCTCGTTTCGCATCCGAACGTTGTCGAGGCCGCAGTCATCGGCGTGCCGGACGAAGTAAAGGGAACCGCAATGGTCGCCATCTGCGTCGTGTCAGAACCGGGAGCGATAGTGACCGGGCTAAAGGCTGAGCTCAAGGCCCTCGTCGCGCACGAGATGGGCAAGCCGCTCACACCTTCGTCAATTCACTTCGTTTCCGCACTTCCAAAAACGAGGAATGCCAAAGTGATGCGCCGCGTGATCCGAGCCGCGTATCTTGGCGAAGACGCGGGCGATGTTTCGTCACTGGAGAATCCGCAGACGATCGAGGCGATCCGACAACTTAATGATCGATAGAAAACTCACTCGCTATCTCTGGCTATCGATCGCGGCGGCCATTGCAACGATCTCGCTCAAGGCGGGGGCGTATTTTTATACGGGCTCGGTCGGCCTGCTCTCGGACGCGCTCGAATCGATCATCAATCTTGTCGCCGCGGTCTTTGCACTATGGATGCTCACCGTCGCTGCACGCCCCCCGGACGATGGCCACAATTTCGGCCACACGAAGGCAGAATATTTTTCGGGAGCTCTTGAAGGTTCGCTCATCGGCATGGCCGCGATCAGCATTGCGTGGGCCGCGATCGAGCGGCTCGTATCGCCTCGGCCGATCGAGAATATCGGGATCGGCATCGCGATCTCGGCGGCCGCCTCGGTGATAAACCTTGTAGTCGGCCAGCTTCTCATTCGGCGGGGACGTGAACATCGCTCGATCACGCTCGAAGCGGACGGCAAACATTTGATGACCGATGTTGTAACGTCGATCGGCGTCATCGTTGCGATCATCGTCATCGGCGGGACCGGTTGGACGATTCTCGACCCGCTGATCGCGTTGGCGGTCGCCGGCAACATTCTCTGGACGGGCTATCACGTAGTGAAACAATCGGCTGAAGGTTTGATGGACGCGTCCGCCTCGGATGAGGATATGGCAAAGATCGTCGCCGTTCTCGATTATTATAAAGAGAAGATCGGCATCGATTATCACGCTCTTCGGACGCGTGTTGCCGGCCCGCGGATCTTCGTTACAGCTCACGTTCTGATGCCCGACGAGTGGACCATACAACGCGGCCATGAGCTTGCCGAAGAGATCGAGTCGGCAATGCGTGCGGCCGTTCCCGGCGTCATCGCTTCGACGCATATGGAGCCGCTCGACGATCCGCTCTCGATGGCCGATATGGATCTCGTATGACGGATCTCACGCTTTACACCATCCGCTGGCGGAAGCTGTTTGGCCGTACCGGCGTTCCTTTTATTGACCGACCCTATTCAGCCACGTGCCATAGGCAAGGACCATGGCGGACAGCAGGACTACGTAGATAAGGAAAAGCCCCGCTTGCTTAAGCAGCACCTTCCACCATGGTTCTTGAAATAGCTCCTTTGCAAAATAGAAACTATACCCCGCCATTACGATCATTTGAATTGGGAGGATAAAAGTACCCGTCAGGGGCAGTCCTTCTCTGAACGGCGAGGTTAGAATGACGATCAATGTCCCGAGAAATATGTTCTGACCGCTAAAGTAGAGCGAACAAGCTGCATATTCGGCGATGCTCTTGAGCGAGCCGCGGTAAAACAATGCCCAGAATATCCCCCAGAAAATCGTAGAGACCAGTCCAAAAAACTACACCCAAGGGTCGCCGGCGAGCCCGGGGCTGAACGCCTCATCAGTGGTCAGATTGCGTAAAAAGCTAAGAAAGATTACCTGTACAAGCAACGCATAGATGTAAAATTTGAATGGGCTAATAAACCCCACTCGCTTCCCGGCAAGAAACGCTCGCACAAACTCGCCCGGCTCCGCCAGGAGTTCGACAAACGCAAAGAAGGTGGTTGTTATGTCGAACTTCCGAATATTCCGGAAAAACTCCATTCCGAAACTGCCGATCGTAAAAGGCTCTACCGTTGCAGCCTGGCCGCAGGAATTGCAAAAGCTGCCGGTATATCGATCACCACAATTCAGACAAGTTATCTTTTCCGGGCTCAGCACCTGAGGCTTACGCCTCACCCCCTTCAGAACCTTTTTAGCTCGCCTTCCTATCTTCGTAGCCTCCTCAGGTACAATGCATAGAGATCGCTTTGTATTTTACACAATAATGCCGTTCAGAAAATGATGTCTGCGTCGTCCATATACACCATCGGTCACGGCCGTCATGCGTTTGACTACTTTCTCGAATTGCTGCGTCAGTTTGAGATCGAGTTCGTTTGCGACGTCCGAACTAGCCCGCGTTCCCGCTGGCCGCAATACAATCGTCTTGTGCTCGCAGAATTGCTCCTCGAGAACGGCATCGGCTACGAACACATCCCCGAAGCCGGCGGCCGACTGCGTCACTCTCCCGAAGAATTCGAGCGCGGAATGACGCGTATCATCGAACTCGCGTCGGAACATCGCACGGCGATGATGTGTTCGGAATCAAAACCTCTTTCGCAGCACAAAGTTCCGCGTGCGAATTGTCATCGCGTCGGACTGCTTTCTCCGGCATTGAAGGCGAGAGGCATCTCGCGCATAATTCACATCCTGCCCGACGGCCGCACGGTCGAGCTCGACGAATCGACGGTGCCTTCGATATGGTGAAGAAAGATAACGCGGTGCCTCTCTCACCCAATTAACAATTCTCCAATCGACAATTTACAATCGGAAGATCTGCAATTGTTCATTGTAAATTGTGCCATTGTGAATTGGTTACATTTCGTCGTGTCCTGCTACTGATCGATCAAGTATTGATGCCGAAACGTCTCAAACAGACTAAACTCGAACGTGCCGTAGCCGTCCTTGCGGCCGATCACTCGGAGTTTGCCTCTGTTTACGAAAAGTACGGTGTGCCGCCGTTATGGGACCGCGAGCCGGGATTTGCAACGCTTTTGCAGATCATTCTTGAACAGCAGGTCTCGCTCGCTTCGGCAAAGGCGTGCTTCGACAAACTCGAACTTCGGCTCGGCGAGGTCACGCCCGAGAGGTTTCTTACTGTCAGCGATACCGACCTTAAGAAGGACGGGTTTTCCCGACAGAAGACGGGTTACGGACGCGGCCTTGCGAACGCGATCATCGAGGGAACGCTTGATTTGAACGACCTCGAACGCCTTTCGGACGCCGAGGTCAAAGAAAAGCTGATCGCTCTAAAAGGTATCGGGCACTGGACCGTGGACATATACCTTCTAATGGCACTCTTGCGGCCAGATGTGATGCCGCGTGGTGATATTGCCCTGCACGCGGCATGGCACAGCATAAGCGGCGAACCGAAGCCGAGTGCTGACGAATTCCTAAGGATCGCGGAAAGCTGGAGGCCGCATCGCTCGACGGCCGCGCGCCTGTTGTGGCATTACTACCTCAGCGAAAAACGATCGCGGAGGCCGCCGGCGACCCCGACAAACCTGTCCGAATAAAAGAACTTTCACCCGCATCATCGCCTTGCTTACTCGCCGTATTCTGAATTAACTTGAAAGCAATGAAAATTCTCGATGTCGGCTGCGGCGTGAACAAGGTTGAAGGTGCGGTCGGGTTAGACATCAGCCCGCGTTCGCACGCGGACGTGATACACGATCTTGGGGTCATTCCCTATCCGTTCGAAGACAGTGAGTTCGATCTTGTCATTTCAAATCACGTTGTCGAACACGTGCCGGACGTAATGGCCTTTGTCGCCGAACTGCATCGGATCACGAAACCCGGCGGACGGATCAGATTGCTCGCACCGCATTACACGAACCCCGATTGGCCGAACGATCCGACGCACCGAAATCACATAAATTCGTACAGTTTCAACACTTTCATTGAGGACCGCATCAATTTCGATTTCTATACCGACGTTAGGCTTCGGCCAATTTCATGCAGCGTTTCGACGCTGAAGCTGTGGCGGCTTTTAGGTTTTCAGATCTTTATCAATCTCGACCAGAAATGGCCGTCGATGAGGTTCACACGCAAATTTTGGGAGCATTATTTGAATCTGATCGTGCGCGGCAAGGAAGTTCGGTTCGAATTTGAGGTGATCAAAGACGAAAAGCCGCATTGACGGCAAACTTTTGACGAACATTTAAGCATCTTTAACCGTTAGGTCTCAGTGCTATTCTAAACAGAGGTTTTTGACCGTTTATGAAACTAAAGAATCTATTGACCGCGGCGATCGCCGCTATCTCGCTTTCCGCGGCAGCATTCGCCCAGAACACCGCTCCGAAGACCGCTTCGCAAAGTCTCATCGATCTATTGCCGGCATCGAGCGCGGTCGTAACGGTAGATGTCCAAAAGGGTCTGAATGACGCCCTTCCGAAGCTTCTCGTCGGCAACCCGCAGCTAAAGGCCGAGGTCGATCAGGGCATGGCGGCGTTCAGCACGAAAGCTGGGCCCGATGCGCTTAGATTCTCCCATCTCGTTATAGGTGTCGGAGTTGAGGAAGTTGCGGGCACTGCCCCAAAGATCCTGCCGGTCTTTATCGGCCGCGGCGACATAGATGCGGAGCAGGTAGTAGCGAAGGCGACCCGATCAAGCAAGACGCCATGCTCTGAGCGTGTCGTCTCCGGAAGGACGATCTATATTTGCCAGCTCGAAGTGCCTGTCAGTAAGGCAGCAAAGGCCGTCGGTACTGCCGTGAATGCTCCTGACACGGTCCTGAAGGAATCGGCCTTCGTCGTTCTTGACGCGAATACCGTTGCGTTCGGAGCCGTCTCGCGTGTCGTCGAGGCGGTCGAGCATCGCACTTCCGTCGATCCGGCCATCACGAGCCTATTGAAGGATTCGCCAACGACCGTCGCGGCTTTCTCGATGGAGAATATTGACGGCCTCGGGAAGTTCATCCCGCTCGAAAATGACGACCTTGGCAACACCCTGAAGAATCTTCGGTTTATAGCGGGGTCGGCAGACTCGGTTGCGGACGGATTCGCATTCTCGGCCCTTTTTAGAAACGCAGATACCGCATCGGCAAAGCAGCTGAGTTCGACGCTTCAAGGCCTGCAAGCGATCGGCAACGCCTTCTTGGGAGGATCCAAGCGTGCCGACCAACGAATGTATGCCCGCTTGATCAAGAGCGTGAAGATCGCCCAGGCCGAGACGGACGTCACTGTTTCTATCGCCCTGCCGCAGGCCGATGTCAACGCACTTATGGGACAAGTTAAATTTACCAAGAAATAACAGGCATTATCGCCTTCTTCGCGGAAACCGGCGTCGTTGGGCTGCCGGTTTCTTTTTTTCTGCGGCATCGATGTCGCGATTATATCCGCCGTCCGCTCCATAAAGCGGATAGATCTCCAACTCGCTCGAAAGATACGCGGCCCGAAGTTCGACCGGCCGCGGCCCGGCTTTTACTACGCGAACTTTCGTCTCACGAACCTGTTCGATCCAGCCGGCAAATTCCCCAGCACCGCCGACCGTCGCCGAGAGCAAAAGGAGCCGAATTCGCTTTGGCGAAAGGATTATAGCCTCTTCCCAGACGTGGCCGCGATCCTCGTCCGCGAGGTAATGAGCCTCGTCGAGAATAACAAGGTCTGTCTCGACCTCGCTGCCGACCCGAAGCGCGTCAAAAAGCTGATTTCTATAGATCTCGGTCGTGCCAACGATCAGAGGCGCGTCGAAATTCTCTTTCCTGTCGCCGGTCAGGATGCCAACGCTCTCGGCACCAAATTCCTTGATAAATTCCGTGTATTTCGAGTTCGTCAATGCTTTTAAGGGCGTCGTGTACCAGGCCTTTCTGCCGGCGGCGAGAAGGCGGCGGATCTCCTCACGTGCGATCCAGGTTTTTCCGCTCCCGGTCGGTGCTGTGACGAGTACGTCTTCGTGCTCGATCGCGGCGAGCGCCTCCAACTGGAAGGCGTCGGGCTTGAAAGGCTTTGCGTCCGGCACACCGATCCCCGAGAGCAGCCTTTCGACGCCTTCAAAGCGTCGCTTATTTCGCGCCGGATCGACGGAACCTAGGGCTGCAAGCTTTCGTTTATCAAATCGTTCAAAGAAGTGGCCCTCGGGACGCTTCTTTGAAGGCTTGCGAGGCCGATCTTTGCGATTTCTTGTCATCTAGAACGTGATTTTAGGCTCCTATTGCCGTACTTGTCGAATCTTTACGCCGCAAGCCGCGTGTATGTTACGATTATTATTTATGCCGCAACGCAAAGCCGCGGCATAGCGTCTAAGGAAATTGAGTTCTGACTTGGTTCCGAGGCAATTTTGGTTAATATGTTCGAGCAGTCGATCTACGAAGTAAATGAACCGGCGCCGCCGGCAGAAACGGGCGATTTTCTATACCACTACGAGGTAAGGACGTGGGATTGGACACCGCGTTTCTACAAGATCGTTGGCGGCGTGGCGATCGTAAATATGCTGCTGCTCGCGGGCATCGCTCAGACCTCGCTTTTGACCACAAAAGCCTGCGACAGCCCGTTTGTCGGCCGTGTTTGCAGCGTGCTTGATGCCGTCGCGGTTGCCAGCACGCTTTTTGGGTCGGACCGTGAATTCGTTGATAAGCAGTACGAACGCACCGAACTCGGCAATGGCGATTTTGATGTTACGATGATCGACGTCGGCGGCGAAAACGCACCGCTTGAGTATCCGCAAGGCTATTTTCAGATCGCAAATAAGGACGAGTACGACGCGATGCTCGCGGCCCAGAATGATCCGAACGGCTTTAATTCAGGGGCGTTCACGTCCGGCTTTCCGACCTCGAATCCTTTTCCACGGCCTTCGACCGGTTCGGATCTAACGAACACGAAGCCGAAGTACGCAAAACCCAACAAGAATTCTGTGGTCGGGAACCTTCCGACCTTTGGAGACGCGGACGCGAAGCATCCAAATTCGGGCGACAAAACTGACGGCATTCCGGGAATACCGAATTCGACCGGCACGAAGACCGATCCGAAGGTGCCGACCTCTTCGCCGACTCCGGACGATCCCGCTGCGATCGCGGGGCAGATAAACCGCTTGCCTTTCAAGGATCTGGCAAAAATGGTCAATGCCCTGCCGGACGACAAGCGCGCGGCGGTGCTTGATTCGCAATTCATCGTCGAGGCATCCGGCAAGCTCAATAAAGACGGGCATCTTGATAAGAAATCGTTCCGGATCACGCGGGCCGAGAGCACCGACAAAGATGCAGTTGCCGTGCTGAAGCGGTCGATCGAAGCCTTTAACGAGAGCGGCTTCCTTGCGTATCTGGCGGATCTTTCCGGAAAGACGTTGACGCTCTCGATGCAGCAAGATCAAGCAAACCTCGGAGCGCGAGCTGTTTCGCAGCTCGAGAGTCCTGAGAGTGCTTCGGGCAAAGCTGCCGGAATGCGCATCCTTGCTGACCTTGCCCGCAAGGCAAAAGAGGCCGACATCCAACAAATGCAGTCGGTGAATGACCCGGCGAATGCCGAAAAACTGAAAGATGCGCTCGACGATCTTGCCCTTTTGAATGCAACGACCATCTCATCGGAAGGCAGCAACCTCGTCATCCAACTGAATGTTCCAAAAGAGATGATCAAGACGATCATTGACAGAAAGTTGGCTAAAGAACGTGCAACTCTGCAGCAAAATGATAAAGTTAATCTTTCGACCGAAAAACGGCCGGGGAGCGACAAGATCGGGTAATTAAGTTTTTGAGCGAACATAGAACGACAAATTCGATATTGACGGCAGCGGTCGTCGCCGTGTACCTCGGGCTCGTACTCGCCGGTGCAACGCCGCAGCTCGTCGCTCAAACGTCACAGCAGCACTCGATCCAACGCCGCAGCGAAGTTCGAGAGTTTGAGCCGAAACTCTCTGAGAGAACGGCATCGAGCGATCCTGAAGAATCGACGATCAGCTTGCCGGGCTCCGATGAGGCGAAACAGCTCGATTTTTCACGGTCCGACGCTTCGCTCTATCTTGCGCTTGCATTTGCGGCCGCGGACGCTTCACAAACACACATCTCGACGAACGCTGTAAGCTCTGCTGAAGCATTTGCCGACTCGCTTTCCTCTCTAGGCGAACGGATCGGTTACGCCCATCTTGACGCGCTCGCGAGCTTCACCTTCGCCCGCTCCGTTCCGCTCGCCCGCTCCGCGCTTGACGCCTAACTTACCAAAGACGCAAAGTAGCGGCGAGTTCAAACCAAACGCATCTCGTCAAATTCATCAGACGGCAGCTGACCCGAAGTTTGTGTGTCAGCAGCCCGCACGCGAACTGTGGATACAGTTCTATAGGATCTAGCAATGGCAACAAATAAATTTGCAGACAAATTAGTAAAGAAGCTCTTCGGCACGTCGAGCGACGTGTTCTTGAAGAAAGTACAATCGACCGTCAAGGAGATCGAAAATTGGGAGCCGACGATGAAAGCGATGTCCGACGACACGCTGAAGGCTCAGACGCCGAAGTTCAAAGAGCTAATACGGCAGCGGCTCGACGGCATCGAAGACAAAGATGCGCGCCGCAAGGCCGAACAGGAAGTCCTGAACGAGATCTTGCCTGAAGCCTTCGCGACAATGCGTGAAGCGTCGATCCGTGTTACGGGAATGCGGCACTTCGACGTTCAGATGATCGGCGGCGTCGCTCTACACCAAGGCCGCATCGCCGAGATGCGTACCGGTGAAGGCAAAACGCTCGTAGCGACCTTGCCGTCGTATCTCAACGCCCTCACCGGACGCGGTGTCCACATCGTTACCGTGAACGACTATCTTGCATCGCGCGACTCCGAATGGATGGGACGCATTCACAAGTTCCTCGGCCTCACCGTCGGCTGCATCCAGAACGACCTCGATGACATCGAGCGAAAGGAAGCTTACGCGAGCGACATAACATACGGAACGAACAACGAATTCGGCTTCGATTATCTTCGCGACAATATGAAGTTCGATGTCGAATCACTTGTCCAGCGTGATCATTATTTTGCGATCGTTGACGAGGTCGACTCGATCCTCATCGACGAGGCCCGTACTCCGCTCATCATTTCGGGCGCGTCCGACGAGGCGACCGATAAATACTACACTGCGAATCAGATCATCCCGCAGCTCGAACGCGGTGAGAAGGACGAGGAAACAAAGGTTACGACCGGCGACTATCTTCTCGACGAAAAGAATCATTCGTCGGTCCTCACCGAGCAGGGCGTATCAAAGGCCGAACGGCTGCTTGGCGTCTCGAACCTTTACGATCCGTCGAATATGGATCTGCTCCATTGCGTCGAGCAGGCACTCAAGGCGCATACGCTCTACAAACTCGACCACCATTACGTCGTTCAGGACGGCGAGGTCATCATCGTCGATGACTTCACCGGCCGCCTGATGCAGGGACGGCGCTGGTCGGATGGACTTCACCAGGCAGTCGAAGCAAAAGAAGGCGTGAAGATCGAACGCGAGAATCAGACGCTTGCGACCATCACGCTGCAGAATTACTTCCGTATGTACGAAAAGCTCGGCGGAATGACCGGTACTGCCGAAACGGAAGCCGAAGAGTTCAACGAGGTGTACGGCCTCGACGTCGTCGCGATCCCGACGAATCGACCGATGGTCCGAAAGGACACGGCCGATGTGATCTATCGAACGCTTCCCGAAAAATGGGATGCCGTCGTCGATGAGATCAAGGAACTGCACGCGAAAGGCCAGCCCGTACTCGTCGGTACAGTCTCGGTCGAAAATTCCGAACTTATCGCCGGAAAGCTAAAGGCCGTCGGTGTTCCGCACAACGTGCTTAACGCGAAATATCACGAACGCGAGGCCGAGATCATCGCGCAGGCGGGCCGCAAAGGTGCAGTTACGATCGCGACGAACATGGCCGGCCGCGGTACCGATATCCTGCTCGGCGGCAATCCCGAATTCCTCGCCCGCGAATATCTGAAACGCCAGGAGATCAATCCTGATGAGGCCACCGAAGAACAATTCGAGGCAGAACTCGCAAAGGCGAAGCGCGTTGTCGAAGATGAGGCCGTGGCCGTCCGCGAGGCCGGCGGGCTTCACATTCTCGGCACCGAGCGGCACGAATCACGCCGCATCGACAACCAGCTTCGCGGACGTGCAGGACGCCAGGGCGACCCCGGAAGCTCGCGTTTCGTCCTCTCGCTCGAGGACGATCTGATGCGCATCTTCGCCGGCGACAAGGTTCGCTCGATGATGGAATGGCTCGGCATGGAAAAGGGGATGGCGATCGAATCCCGCACCGTTTCCCGCCAGATCGAGCGTGCTCAAGGTGCCGTCGAAGGCCGCAACTTCGAAACGCGCAAACACGTCCTCAAATACGACGACGTTATGAACCGACAGCGCGAAACGATCTACGGTCTGCGTCGGCAGCTGATGTTCGAACCGGAACATCGCGAATATCTTCTCGGCGAGACCGGCGTCGCGCGCGATCTTCTCGGCGATCTTACCGCCAGTTATCTTTCGATGCAGACGACGCCCGACAACTGGGACATCGACACATACGCGGCCGAGATCGCGCACATCTATGCGGTCGATCCGGCGATCGATGCCGGCGTTGACTTCAAGACGATGAATCCTAAGCAGATCGAGGAAGCCATCTGGAAGACCGCATCTGCAAATTACGCGGCCAAGGAGAAGCTTGCGGGCGATGAAAGCCTTCGTGCCTACGAGCGTTACATCATGCTCAACATCATCGATTCGCAGTGGAAGGATCACCTTCTCTCGATCGATCACGTCAAGCAAGGCATCGGGCTTGTCGGCTACGGCCAGAAAGATCCGCTCGTCGAGTACAAAAAGCAGTCGTTCGATATGTTTCAGGATATGCTCGACCGCATCGACACGAACACGACGAAGGCCCTCTTCAACCTTGAGATCATCACGCGTGACGAACAAGAGGAACGCGAACGGCTCGAACGCCTCGAAATGCAGCGTGCCCGCAAGCAGGCCGCTGGAATGGCGTTCACCGGTGCGATGGCAACTGCCGACGCCGCCGGCGCCGAAGCGGCTCGTCACACGCCTTACGTTCGTGACACTCCGAAAATGAAACCGAACGACGCATGCTATTGCGGCTCCGGCAAGAAATTCAAGAAATGCCACGGAGCCGGCATTTGACGGACCACGGACACCATCTGTCCGAACCGCCTGCGCCGGAACGCGGACGCCCCCGTCCGCATCATGTCAGCGGGCGGTCAGCATTGCCGCAAGCCCACACGCAGTAAGGACACTCTTGTCAATGAGTGGTGAGTGGTGAGTGATGAGCAGAGTGGGTAATTCACCATTCACCATTCACCACTCACCACTCACAATTTCCCGATGTTTGTTCCGTTCCGCGCGGAACGGAACAAGCGGAACAAAACGGAACAAAAATCGGCGTTTTTCGAGGCTCGGGTTACAAATTCTGTCACGTTCGGTCATTTTCCGTGCGTTTTTGGGGAAACGTGCCGCCCGCAACCTCGATCCTTGTCCCATTCCAAGTCCGCAATGGGACAAACGCCTCTGCCCCCAACGGTTCCGAAATAAGTGATAAGTCAGAAGTCAGAAGTCTTTCCTTTGGGTTTTCAAACCGAGATCGTAAACGCAAAGAACGCAGAGGAAGAAGCCACTCGCTTCATGGGCTTTGCCTGCTATGCGGCAAGCGGCAAAGACCAAGGCCAGAGACCAATGAACAACGAACAATGAACAACTTTGTCAAAGACCAACGGCCGTCTCGACCGTGTTGTCATCATAACGAACTGACGCGCCCGTTTGAAGCACATTCCGCACAGAATGTATCAAAATGCACAATTTGCACGATTTGCACGATTTGCACATTCAGAAATGTAACGTGCACCGGATCGCACTGCCTTTTGACCTGAGTGTCATATTCCGCATTTCTCGGATTCGCGCTATATTTGCCGTATGAATCGCACGGCCTCGCTTGTCCTCACGCTGCTTTTTCTCGGAACTGCATTTGCCCTCGTTGCCAACGCTCAAGAGTCGGCCGTAACATCGCCCGGCATTGAGCTCTTCAACAAGGGTGATTATGCCGGTGCGGTGGCCGCTCTCAAAGACACAAAGAATTACATCGAACTCAGCTACCTCGGCCTCGCGTACGAGAAACTCGGCAACAAGAAAGAAGAAGGTAAAGCCTTTGATGCGGCGGTCCGAGCCGGTTATTGGATCGTTATGGAAGAGCTCACCGGACATTCCGCCTCGGATCCAAAGGACAAGGACGGAAACTCTATCTCAACGCCTGCGGATCGCATAAGAAAAGCCGCCGAACCGATTCGGATTACTTTGGTCGCAGCTCTCAAGATACTGTCGCTCAAGACAAAATTTGGAAAGACCAATGAGCTAAAGATGATCGGCAACTTCCTGACGGCGGTCAATCGGATCATAGAGAACCGCGAAACGGTCTATTCCGACGCAGAGCTGACCACAAAACTGAAGGTCACCAAAAAGATGAAGCCAAGCTACACCGATATTGCTAGGCAGAGCGGCACTGAGGGCACAGTCAAGTTCCTCGTCCTATTCGGTGCGGACGGAAAAGCCTATGCTGCACCGATCATTTCGCTGGAGAACGGACTGACGACGACGGCCTATCTTGCATCGCGCGATCTTGAGTTCACTCCGGCCGCAAAAGACGGCAAACCGGTTGCGGTCTTTAGGCAAGTCGAATATTCGTTCGATATATACTAGACGTAATTTACGTCTGCGATGAGGGACAGCTCATAATAGAAAAAAGGCTGTTCGGAGCGTTGTTTATACGCCCCGAACAGCTAGAGTAACTGCCGATCGATCCTAGTTCTGGGCCGGAAGGTATCCGGTTGGAATAGGTTGATCGGTCGCAAGGCCGAAGTTGGCAGTTCCGGTGCCGCCGTTCGAGAACAGGCCGTACCAGGTGCCGCCGCGATAGACCGCGATATCATCCTTGCCGTCACCGTCATAATCGGCCGGGACCGGGACATCACCCGAGGTTCCGAACGGAATGTAGCTCACGCTGCTGTCCGTGGAATTCAGGATGTACCATGTTCCGTTCGATGGCCTGAACACGGCCACATCGTCCTTGTCGTCGCCGTCGTAATCGGCCGGGACGAGTTTGTCGCCGGTCGCCCCAAAGGCATAGACCGCAACGCCGGAGCCGTCGGATTTCAGGATATACCAAGTGTTCTCCGACGGACGATATACGGCCAGGTCGGCCATAGCATCGCCGTCGATGTTCATCGAGATCGGGATATCCGTAGCAGTTCCGAACGGAACAATGGTCGTTCCGCCTGTCTGTGAGCTCCAGAGGTACCAGTTACCCTCGGACGGACGGAAGATAGCGGCGTCGGCCTTACCGTCACCGTCATAGTCGCCCGCAAGCGGAATGTCTCCTGTCCTACCGAACGCAATGCCGCTGTAGGTAAAGTCATTGCTGTTCAGGATGTAGAAATCCGGGGCACCCTCTGTGTCGTTCGCACGCCAGACCGCAAAATCCGTCCTGCCGTCGTTGTCATAGTCAGCCGGGACTAGAGAATCGCCCGCGGCTCCCCAATGCACGACGTTAAGGCTCGAAATGCCGGAAGGAACGCTGCCGGAGAGGTTCATATACCAGTTACCTTCTGACGGACGGAAGACCGAAAGATCGGAGATACCGTCGCCATCGAAGTCAGCACGCGACCGGACCGGGGCCGTCGCGCCGCCGCAGACGTAACCGCTTGTGACCGCAACGTCATCGATGCTGATGCCGGTTGAGGATACAGAGCTATCAGACGCCATCAACCAACGAAGCTGGACGGATTGACCGACAGCGGCCGCCGGAAACGTACCGGTCGTCGTTATATAACCATTCGCGTTGCCTGTCCACGCCTGTCTCCCGCCGATCGGACTCTGGAAATTGGTACTGATCGTTCCATTGTAGCCGCCTGCGGTAAAGGCACCGCCCGCGGTAACAAAATCCGTCCAGGATCCCGAGCCTATCTTGATCTCAAGAACCGCACCATCGAACGTATTCTCGGTGTTGTAGTTGTTCTTGAAAGTAAGGACCGAACCTGCAGACGAGATGTTGAACGCCGGTGATTCGATCGCGGTCGCATTGACCGAACCCGGATCGTTGGCGAATGCAGAATTCGGGCTGGAATTAGCGGGGGACGTAACCGTCGTCCAGGTAATGCCTGTGCCGACCGTCTGGTTTTGGACCCATCCGGTAGGCAGATTCGGGACCGTAACGCCGTCAAAGTTCTCCGACATTGCGGTCTGGAGTACGCCCAGGTTATACGCCTGTGTTGTCGAATAGTGCGTCGCACCATCGGCAATATCGAATGAGAGTGTGATCAGGCTTCCGCACGGTGCATCTCCGGGAACTTGGAAGGTGAAATTCTGAGTCGCCGAAGAACCGGGGTTTATCACGCCGTAGTTGATCGGACCGCTCGGATTGGTAATACCGCCCGAGTTTGCCAAGGTCACCGACACGTTTCCGGTCGCGGTACCGCCAATGTTGTTGACCCCGAGACTAACGGTAACCGTTTCGCCCGGATCCGGAACGCCATTTGCCGGCGTGCCGTTGTCAGAAACATAGGCTGCACTGCCAACTAGATACGGCTGGTTGGGATCGATACAGAACAAGCGTTGGTTATCGGTCGTCCCGCCGAAACCGCCGGCCGAAGAACGTCCGCCGATAACATAGAATGCGTCACCAAGGACAGCGCCTGTCATACGTGCGCGTGCGGCGGTCATATCGGGCAACGCGTTCCACGTGTTGCTCACGGGATCCCATTTGATCGCAGAGGCAGAAAGGTTCGAGGTAGAGGTTCCGCCTACATAGCCGCCACTGAGCACCCAGCCGCCGCGGTATGCGGTGACAGAAGATGCCGCTCCCCAACGGCTGACGGGAAGATCAGCGATAGCGGCATCATCCCATGTATTGGTGCCGGGATCATATCGGTACGTCTTCGTCGAGGGAGTTGAACCTGTTTCGGCTGCAACACCGCCGGCAACATAAACATATGTGCCGTCTGTGAAAGCGCTCATCCATCCCTGAGCAACCGGATACGGAGCTCCGGCCGACCACGAGTTGCCCGCAATATCGTAGATATCGAGGGCTGCTGACGAAGATGAAGTTCCGCCCGCTGAAACATAACCGCCGACCTTGTAGATCTTACCGTTCAGATAAACCGCGGCCTGATTCCAGGTTGCAGTCAGAGTAGAAGTAAGCGTCGTGTAGTCATTCGTTCCAGGATTATAGCGATAGACCCCACCCACACTGGTGCCCGTCGTATCGACTCCATTCAAAATGTAGGCCGACGTGCCGTTTGATACCGCACTTGGGAATTCGAGAGCGGCGGGTACAGACGCAACCGAACTCCAAGTGGTTCCATTGAATTTCTGAGCGGTTGCAATGATCGCACCTCCACCGACGCCGGCGAAAGTGTATAGATCGCTGCCGACCGTCGTCGTAGCCTGGTCAAGGACCGGAAATGACGACGGTGTCGCCGCCGTCCATTCGCAAGGATTGCCTCCTAGCGGCTCCGTAACGATGGCCTGCTGCGGAAAAGAGGTCGCATTCGGGTCGAACTTTACATCCAGTTTTGGAGCATCACGGCTGGCATCCGGTAGATTGGAGTCACTCGGAGCGGACCTTAGATCCTGACCGAAAATAACCGCCGGCAAGGTCAACGCCATTAGCAAAAGAAGACTTGTAAAGATTCGTGCTCCTGGTTTTGAAAGCATTCTTACGCATCCAACGAGCGAGTAGTGTCGCATTTTCTTATATCCCTCCATTGAATTTAGGCCGCTAGGATCACGATAGTGATCCGTGGCCACCCTTAAGAAAATAGGAAGCCACCATTAGCGGCAGGAAAAGTAACCCATCCGGATCCAGACGCTGGACCCGGCCGCAATAGCAAATTTAGAAACACATTTAGGGGCTGACCCGCATGTTACCACACATTTTTGGAAAAAAGAACCAACCCGCCGCAATTTGTCAAGAAGTGACCGCAGCGAGATCGTCTGTCGGCTCTACTTGTCGATCCGCTTTAGGCTGCCCTGGCCGCTGATCTGCCTGTTGCCGGCAACCTTCTCCATTTGTGTCATTGCACGGAGGAAATTACCACCCAAAACCTTTCGAATGTCAGCTTCGGAATATCCGCGACGCAGCATTTCATACGTGATCAGAGGCATATCCTCAACACCATTCATTCCGGCAGGGAGGAAAGGAATGCCGTCAAAGTCAGAACCGAGGCCTACGTGGTCGATACCTGCAACGTCACGGATGTGATCGATGTGGTCAACGATGCGGGTATATGGCGTGACATAAATTGGATTCTCAGCGAAAAGCTTTCGCTGAGCTGCGTTAAAGCCATCCCGATCATCCTTGAATTTTGCCTTGAGGGCATCGATCTCGGGCTTAAGACGCGCCGCTCTCTCGTTCTCTTCCTTGTTCGTGCGAGCATCAAGAAAAGACGGATAGAAATTTACCATGATGACGCCGCCATTCTTTGCTAACCGCCGAAGAACAGCGTCCGAAATATTGCGGGTATGGTCGTTGAGAGCCCTCGCCGAGGAATGCGAAGCGATGATCGGTGCCGTCGAAACGTCTAGGACGTCGTTCATCACTTTCTCGGAAACGTGTGAGATGTCAATGAACATTCCGAGCCGGTTCATTTCCCTCACAACGTCCTTACCAAAATCGGAAAGGCCGTTGTTCTTCGGAACATCGCCATGAGCGTCTGCCCAATCGTGCGAAACGTTGTGCGTGAGCGTCATATACCGGACGCCAAGGCGATAGAAGTCTCGAAGCGCATACAGCGAATTCTCTATCGCATAGCCGCCCTCGATACCCATCAGCACACATACTTTGCCCTGCCGTTTCGCATTGCGGATGTCGGCCGCGCTCGTGCACATCGAGAGGGCTTTCGGATGCCGCTCGACCTCGCGATACGTCGCGTCTATCAGATCCATTGCCCGCCTCATCGCACCGCCTGTCTTGAGCGTCGACCCTGAAACATATATCGAGAAGAACTCGCCGGTGATCCCCCCGGCCTTCAGGCGCGAAATGTCCGTGCCAAATGGATCGCCGTCCTTGTGATATTTGCCGCGAGAGTCCGTACCAAGATCGAAATCCTCATCGACCATAGGCGACGTAATATCGTTGTGTCCGTCAACGACGATCGCGGCTCTGTGGATCCGAAGAGCCTTTTGCCAGAGCACGGGGTCGGCGCCTTTCGGCATCGTCTGGCCAAAGGTCAAAAGGTTGATGGCAAGTATTAGTATCAAAGAACTTATTGTTTTCATAGTGTTGTAAGACGCTCCCGTCAAAGGGGTTACAGAGCCACAAAAATGCCCGTAGATCCAATGGTGTCTTGGACCGGACCTAGTAGAAAAAGTAATAGCCGAAGTTCAGGTCTTCATGTTACTATTAGATGTTGCGCGAACCAAGCGCTCATCTTCGTACTACCGCAAACCTTCTATTTGCACTACTTTATCTTGATCTAAGATCATCAACGAGTGCTCTCGATACTAGTTCGATCGTTCTGATTCCATTCGGTTTTTTAAGATCCTACCTTAGGCATGACGACCGCAAAGAAAAGCTCACAGATCGCCGCCAACGCCGCCAACGCCGCCGACCGCGCCGCAAACATCCCTATTATTGCGGCCGATGACAGCGTTTTCCGCCGTTTCATCGAGAACCTGCCCGCCATGTTCTACGCAGTTACGCCGGTTCCTCCCCATAAACCCATCTTTATCAGTCGATCGTTCGAGCGCTTTGGCTATCCGCTGGAAGATTGGTTGAACAAGCCTGACATCTGGGACATCGTGACCCATCCGGACGATCGTGACGAAGTCCTCGGCAAAACCCGCGACGCATTGAAACGCGGTGAAAACACGGACTTTGTCTATCGCGTCCTCTGTGCGGACGGAAGTATCGCCTGGATAAGGGACCGCGGCTGCTTTATCAAGGACAAGGATGGAGTGCCGGTCTGTTGGCAAGGTGTCATCATCGATATGACGCCGCAGATGGAGGCCGACACTGAGATCAAGCGGCGTGAACATCTGTATCGAACATTTGCCAAGAATATCCCTGACACCGGCGTTCTCCTTTTTGACAATGATCTAAGGTACATCCTGGCAGATGGCTCCCAACTTCAGGCTCGGAATTGGGCCACCGACAAGATCGAAGGAAGGACCGTATATGAGGTCTTTCCCGGTGACGAAGGCGTCTTGTGGGCCGAGAGATATCGCAAGGCCCTGAACGGCGAGACCCAGACAATGCAGGAAGCTACCGCCGAAGGCCTGTTCGCGACCACGATCCTCCCAATACGGGACGAAACCGGTGTTATTTTTGCGGGCATGGTCATATGGCAAGATATCGCCGGCCGAATCGAATCGGAACAGAAGCTCCGCGAAAGCGAAGCAAGGTATCGAGAACTCTTTGAGAACGCAAGCGACATCATTTACGTCCATGACCTTCAAGGCAACTACACGTCGATAAACAAGGCCGGTGAATTGATATTTGGATATTCAAGGGAAGAGGCCTTAAGAATGAATCTATCCGAGATCATCGATCCGGTGCATCTTGAGCGGTCAAAACAGGAATTCGCGAGGAAGTTGTCGGGTGCAGCGGCTAAGACGGTCTACGAAGTTGACTGCATCCGAAAGGATGGCGAGCGCGTTACGCTGGAAGTCAATAGCAGCTTGGCATACAAAGACGGAAAGCCGGCGGCCGTTCAAGGCATCGCTCGAGATATCACCGATCGGCGGGCGGCGGAAGCAGCTTTGCGCAAGAGCGAAGCAAACCTCGCCGCAGCACAGAGGATAACCCACCTTGGAAGTTGGGAAATGGAGCTTAGGGACGGTATTTACTCCGCCGCCAATGTTATCAGCTGGTCAGATGAGGTCTATCGGATATTCGGCTATGAGCCGAGATCGATCGAACCGACCATAGATTTTATCTACAAGGCGATCAAACCTACTGACCGGGCGATATTCTCGGAAGGATTCGTCTCCGCGATACAGGAAGGAAAATTCTTTGACGTAGAGGCCAGGATCGTCTTGCCGGACGGCCGCGACCGACTCCTCAGAACTCAGGCCGAAACGGTGATCGGTCCCGACGGACGGACTGAAAGGATGTTCGGGACGATCCAGGACATTACCGACGGACGTTATGCTGAAGAAGCGTTGCGAGAAAGTGAGACACGGTTCCGCGACCTTGTGGAAAATGCCAACGACCTGATCTATACCCATGATATGGATGGATACTTCACTTCGCTGAATCGGGCAGGCGAACTTATCTCGGGCTATTCGCGCGACGAACTTCTGAAGATGAATTACGTCGACATAGTCGCTCCTGATTTCCTCGAAGCTGCCCGCAGCATGACGCCCAGAAGGTCGGAACGCGACAAGCCGACGATGTATGAGATCGAGATCGTCGCCAAAGACGGCCGACGCGTCACACTCGAGGTCAGTACGCGTATCATGTACACGGACGGTGTGCCGGTTGGCGTTCAGGGACTGGGGCGTGACATCACACAGAAACGCATCGCTGAGCAAAAGCTTCACGAGACCGTCTCGCTCTTCTCTTCCACATTTGAATCAACGGCAGACGGCATCGTCGTAATGAGCCTCGACCGGCGGATCATCACCTTAAACACCAAGTTCCACGACATGTGGGGCCTTCCGAGCAATGTAGAACATAAAGGTGATGCCGACGAAATGATCGGTCACATCTGCGAACAGCTCGAGGAACCGGAGCTCTTTCTCGCCGAGCTTGATAGGCTGTACAGCGACCCGTATTTGGCCACCGACACGCTCGTCAGGCTAAATGACGGCCGCATTTACGAACGATACTCCCAACCGCAGTTCACGGATGGGAAGCCGGTCGGCCGCGTCTGCTGTTTTCGCGACATTACCGAACGCACGCTGGCCGAAGAACGTCTGCGTCATTATGCGCTTCATGATCCGCTAACCGAGCTTCCGAATCGGGCGGCATTTATGAATCACCTTCGCGACGCGGTAGCGAGAAGCGAGCGCAGCGAGTACGCCCAATTCGCTGTGCTGTTTCTTGATCTTGACCGGTTCAAGGTCATCAATGACAGCCTCGGCCATACGATCGGAGACAAGCTTCTTGTCGCGATAGCCGAAAAGTTGAGTTCGTGCATTCGGCCAGGCGACATCGTGGCTCGGCTTGGCGGCGATGAGTTCACGATCCTGCTGCAGCGAAGCAGCGATCCGCGCGAGGTCGCCGCCGTCGCCGAAAGGCTGCAAACGAGGATCTCCGAACCATTCAAGCTTGATAGCTACGAGGTTTTCACGACAGCGAGCATCGGCATCGTCCTCTCTGGCCAGATACACCGAACGCCCGAAGACTTCCTTCGTGATGCGGATGCCGCGATGTATCGGGCGAAGGAAGGAGGAAAGGCACGCTACGAGATATTCGACCAAGATCTCCATGTAAGGAACATGAACCTGCTGCGTATCGAGACCGATCTAAGGCACGCGCTTGATAAGGATCAGTTCGAAGTTCATTACCAGCCTGTCGTCGATCTTGAGACCGGAAAGGTAAGCGAATTCGAAGCTCTGATCCGTTGGCAGCATCCGGAACACGGACTTGTCGGACCGGAAGAATTTGTCCACGTAGCAGAAGAGACCGGACTTATCATCCCTATCGGTAAATGGATCCTGAACGAGGCCTGCCGGCAGTTGTCCCTCTGGCAGCGAGATTCGAACCGTCAGCTTACCGTGAGCGTCAACCTCTCTGCAAAGCAACTGATGCACCCGACGCTAACAGCTCAGGTTCGCGACGCTATCGGAAGAAGCCGCCTGCATCCGTCCCAATTGAAGCTCGAAGTAACCGAAAGCACGGTCATGGAACACAGCGACAAAGCGTTGAAGGTGCTTAAGGAGTTACGACGCCTAGGTGTTGGGCTCTCGACCGACGATTTTGGAACTGGCTACTCGAGTCTAAGCTATCTGCAGAAATTCCCCTTCCAAAGGCTAAAGATCGACCGCTCATTCGTGAAAGCAATGGACGATGACGAAAAAAGCTCTCTGATCGTGAAAACGATCTTGATGCTCGGCGAGAACCTTGACCTCGAGGTCGTTGCAGAAGGTATCGAGACACGCGGCCAACGCGAAAAGCTTAGAGAGCTGAACTGCGGCCTCGGTCAAGGATATCTTTTCTCAAGACCTGTCCCGGCGTCTCAGGCAAAGGATATGCTGCGCCGCGGCTTCGCATACATAATCGGCAGCGCACATTCACATTCCGAACTGGCCGAAGTGATCGAGGTTTGCGACCTTCAATGATCCTTTGGGGTCAACGCATCAAGAACACGCCCCGCGACGGCCGGTATGAAGCCTGCCTCATCAGCATGGTCGACTGTAAAGACAACGAGCACGAACTTTAGCCCGTCTGGGGTCTCGATGTAAGCGGCGTCGTGCCGTGTCTTGCTCGTCCAACCCGCCTTTGACCATATATTTAGACCGGTCAACTTCCGATCGATCAGCATTCGCCCGGTAAAGCCGTGTGCCTGATCCTCCGCAGGCCCTTTAGCGAACGGATCACGGTGCAGCAAGGCCATCATTTCCTCCGTCCGCTCTTTATTTGCGATTCGGCCCGTAACGATCTCTGCGAAAAGCCTCGCAACGGCGTCCGCGGTCAGCATATTTCTATTCTCGCCTTTATATTTTCGAGATTGTTGTTCGATGCCGTAAGCATCCTCGCAAAAGGTCTTTTGATTCACGTTGATGTTCTCATATCCCATCGACGCAAAAAATCTGTTCACGCGGTTTCGCTTATACTGCCAAACCTCAAACTGCTTCTCGGGAAGTTCGGCCCCGCTGGAGGTATCGGTCAAGACATCGAAGATATACTGCGTGGCCTCGTTCGAGGAATCGACGATCATATCGCGAAGTCCCCGCTGAAGTTCTGGGGTGACCGTGACCTTCCCGTCTTCTATCTGACGCTCAAGAGCGGCCATATAGAAGAGCTTAACAACGCTTGCAGGATAGATACGCTCTGTGCCGCGCACGTCACCTTGCTTCCATTCCGCGGCATCGCCAAGCACGATCAGCGTTGCTGAAACATCCTGCGAGGTAAAATTCTTTGCCTTGAACTCATCTATAGTGGCATCGACCGCCCCTTTGAGGAGGTTGGCAATCTCACCTTCCTGCACTATCGGCGGCGACCGATAGCCGGAAGGTTTGACGATCTCATGACGGCTCACCTTCTGCCCGAACGTGGCACCCGCGGCAAGGAACAGAGCCAACACAACAAAAAAGTTCCGAAGTCGTTTCATAACTAAAGTTTCACCTTCGATATTTCGAGAATAGAAGCAAAAAGAGTATAAAACAATGGACGCTGTTGAGCGCTACGGCACGTTCAGAATGCAACACAAACTCATCCGCGGCCTCTCTCGAAAGGACTTCACCGCGGTCGTTATAAACACGATAATCGGTGCGGGCGTTTTCGGCTTGCCGGCTGCGATCTATGCGAAGATCGGCACATACAGCCTTCTCGCCTTTGTTGTATGTGCGGTCGTCATCGGATTGTTCGTACTTTGCTATGCAGAGGTCGGCGGCCGTTTCGACAAGAGCGGCGGACCGTATCTTTATGCCAGAGAGGCATTCGGACCGTTTGCCGGGTTCGAGGTCGGATGGCTGTACTGGATCGTCCGGGTAACGACGATCGCGGCAAACACGAACCTCTTCGTCACATATCTCGGCACATTCTTCCCGGCCTCGGATGCGATCCGCATACTTCTCGTGATCATGATCATCGCCTTTATCATGATCATCAATCTCGTAGGTGTCCGAGAATCCACTGCTGCAACGAACATTATGACGGTCGGAAAACTCGTGCCGCTCGTTGCCGTGGTTCTGGTCGGCATATTCTTTGTTGATCGTGGTGCGTTTCAGTTTGGAGCGGTCCCGGCATTCAATTCGTTCTCCGAATCGGTTCTATTGTTGATCTACGCGTTCGTCGGGTTCGAGTCCGCGGTGATCGTTACGGGCGAAACTAAAGACCCGCAACGCACGATCCCCGTCGGACTATTTTCAGCACTCGCGATCGTTGCAATCCTTTATATCGGAATTCAAATTGTCGCGATCGGAACCGTCCCCGATCTCGCGTCCTCACAACGCCCTATCGCTGACGCCGCCGCGGCCATCGCAGGACCGATCGGCGCCGTTGCGGTCACGATCGGCGCTCTCATTTCGATCCTCGGCAATTTGAATGTCGGCCTGCTGGCGGCAACGCGTCTCCTCTTTGCGATGTCGGAACAAGGCGACCTCCCGCAGCGGCTTCGAATAACGTCTGAGCGTTCGCACATTCCATCGACATCGATCGCGTTCACGTCCATCGTCGTCTTGATAGTTACACTCAATACGTCGTTCATCTCGGCGCTCGCGATCTCCGTCGTAACGCGTCTCATTGTTTACGCAACGACCTGCATCGCATTGCCGATATTCCGAAGACAAGAAGACCAGCCAAAAGCCGGATTTCGAGCACCTGCGGCTGGCCTGGTGGTTAGCCTGTCTCTAATTGTGATAATTTGGCTTCTATCGAATGCGGATCTCACCAAACAGGTGATCCCTATCGCCCTAGCGGCCCTATTCGGGGCCGTGATATTTGTGACTTACAGATCGGTCAACGTCAGACCAAGATGAAGAAGTTTTTCCTAGTCACCATTTTCTTTTTGTTGTGCCCTATCGCCGTGGTCGGGCAGAAGATCGAGAATGCGAGCAGACGAACGATAGGTTACGTTTCGTCTTCCGGCACGATCGAGAATGCGTCGAGGCGGACAGTTGGATATCTCTCCAAAAGCGGAACGGTCGAGGATGCGTCTCGGAGAACGCTAGGCTACATCAAGAGCAATGGGACCGTCGAAAACGCAAGCCGGGGTACGATAGGCTATTTGCTGTCTAACGGCCGCGTCGAAAATGCGTCTCGTAGTACGCTCGGTTATATTCTTGAGAATGGCCGCATCGAAAACTCCAGTCGGCGAACGATCGGCTATGCATCGCGCGTCGAACCTCGAGCAGCCGCCGTCATCTTCTTTTTCTTCGATCTGATCCCTTTGGATTAAAAGAGGCCGCCGCCGAGAAAATGCCTTTGAATATAGGCCACGGTATCGTTCAAAGTCTCTTGGACATCGCGGGCAGAGAAGCCTAACTCCTCTCTTGCTTTTGTAGGATCGAGGTACCAAAAGTGTTCGGCTTGATCGACCTCGCCGGGTGCGACCGGCGAAGCCTTTCCCCAATTCGAATACAGCGACTCGATCATCGTTGCACCGGCGAACGCCCACTTTTTGGGAACACGCAAGCTAGGGGCCCGAACACCCGACAATCTTTCAAGCCTTCCGAAGAATTCAGAAAAGAGCATATTTTCGGCACCGAGCAAATACCTTTCCTGATGTCTTCCCTTTTCGATGGCGGAAATGAAAGCCGTCGCGGCATCCCTTACATCGACAAAGCTTAACCCGCCGCTCGGACAATACGGCACCTTTTTCCCGAGGTAATCAAGGATCGGCTTTGTCGAGGACAATCTTTCGTCGCCCGGCCCGAGCAGCAGCGTCGGATTCAATATCACGAGCCGTTTGCCTTTGCCGTCAAAGTTAAGCAGAGCAGTTCGTTCCTGATAATATTTCGACGAGTAATACGCCCACCGGGAAATAATCTCGATGGGTGGCGGAAATGTTTCATCGAATATCTCTTCCTCCTTGCTCACGGCGATCGTGCCGCTCGAGGATGCCAGAAGGATCGTTCCGACGCCCGCTTCACTCGCTGCCTCACAAAGCATCCGCGTCCCTTCAAGATGAACGCGATTCATTGCCGCGGCGTCTGCGTTATCACGCGAGACCTTGCCGGCAAGATGCAGGACAGTTTCGACATCTTTGACCGCGCGCATTACGTCCTCGGAAGATGTTACCGAGCCTTCACACGCCTCTACGCCTGCATCGAGCATCCATTCCGGAACACTCGATGCCATCACTCTCAGGTTCTTTTCACCCGAGTCAACCAACTGACGCACTATCTCTGCGCCCAAAAATCCGGTGCCTCCGGTGATGAGCATCTTCTTGGGCACTTTGATCTTCGCTTTCGGTTTCGCTTTAGCCATTAGTAGTTACGATCTTTCCTTAGCTGAACCTGTAGGACTATTCATCGATGACGGGCTCTGCCTTTCGAGCCTTTCGTCGTTCAGCACGCCATTTTTTTCGCACGTAGGCAACGTCAAATTCAACGCGCGTTCCGTCACGAAGTTTCTCGACCTCGTGCTGTGCCCGAGCCGCGATCAGCCTGTACGCTTCGGCATTCGGTACGCCCGCCGTCATATCGCGCAATACTTCGTATGAAAGAAACGCTCCGATCTTTGCGCCGATCTTTGCGCCGATGCTTGAGCGCTTCGGTATCGTCATCCCTTTCGGATATGCTTCAAAGGTTCCCCAAATATATATCGGGAGGATCCCGACCTTCTGATTCAGCGCCAAATAGCCGATAACGGGTTTGAATTCAGAAATATCGCCTGTAACGGACCGCGTGCCTTCGGGGAAGATCAATGCGTTGTAGCCGTCATTCAGGATTCGCGTAACGTGTCTTAGAGATTGGCGAAGGCCGCCGCTGCGTTCGATCGGAACGAGCGTCGTGAAATTATTCATATACGCCCGCTTATATTTTGTATCGAACCAGTAATCGGCCGCGGCGACCGCAACGGTCTGCTCAGCAACGTCAGCTCCCAGAGCACGCTTTACAAGGCCTGTATCAATGTGCGATTCATGATTCGGCGTAACGATAAAGTTTACGTGCTGCGGCACGTTATTCTGTCCTTCGATGGCAGTGTCCAAAACCTTTGAATAGAGTGCGTCCTGCGCAAGATCGACGACGGCGTTCCCGACGCGCCGGACGAGCGATGGAATGTAGATGTCGTCGTCATCAGGCTTCGACTCCTCAACTTTGAGTTCTCCGAGGGTACGCTTCGATTTGTCGACCCGATTGACGACCGTCAGCAGCTCACGAACCGTCTGAACTTCGTTGAGCGTGTCGGGCATCAGAACACGTCCACCGGCATCCTCGATCGCCGCCTGCAGCTCGACGAACATCAGCGAATCAAATCCTAGATCGGCGAGTTTGCTGTCAACGGACACATCGCCGAGCGGCCGATTTGAAACGGTCGCCACGATCTTCCGCATCCATGCCACGTTGTCGTCGCCCTTTGATTCGACGATCGACTTTGTCTTTGAGCGGGCGCGGTCTTCCAACTTTTCGAGCATTGCGACCACTTCCGGCCGCTTTACTTTCCGCGTCGCTGTTCGCGGAAGCTCGAACGGCGTGATATGCATCACTTTTATACGCTTAAAGAACGGAAGCCCGGCGGCGACTTCGCGAAAATGCTCCTCGATCTTCTTATTTACTTCGCTACGCGACAAGGCAATGTCGTTCTCGTAATCAGGAACGACCAATGCCGCGATCTTTTCACCGCCATCCGCATCCGGAAGGCCGACGACGCTCAGTTCCTTTATAAAGAGTGACTTCGAGTAGAGGTCCTCGATCTCGTCAGGATAGATGTTCTTACCGTTCGAATCGATGATAACGTCCTTCGAGCGTCCCACAATGAATAGGTTGCCATCCTCATCGATGCGGCCGAGATCGCCGGTGCGGAGCCATCGATCGCGGAGTACTGCTTCAGTCGCCTCATCATTATTGAAATAACCGGCCATTACATTTTGGCCGCGTGCAACGACCTCGCCGACTCCCGTCGCGTCCGGATCTTCGATCTTGACTTCAACGCCTGGCAGCGGCTTGCCGACACTTCCTTTCAAGAGTTTATTGCCCGGTCTCGTTACGGTGAGAACCGGCGAAGATTCAGTCAGGCCGTAGCCTTCAAGCACTGTAAAGCCAAGGCCATGCAGATCCTTTTGGACCTTCTCGCTCAAAGCAGAACCACCCGATATCAGATAACGTATCTTGCCGCCCATCCCTTGGTGGATCGGGAAGAAGATTATCGGGCCAAGATTGAACGGCGTGTTATCGCGGATCCACGCGTTGAAGTCGATTATGTTGTCTGCAAGGTCAGCGACCCAGTCGCCTCGGTCGCGCAGACGCGTCTTGATCCTGCGATGCAGCATTTCCCATAGCGCAGGAACGCCGACCATACCGGTCACGTGTCCATTCTCGATCGTGCGAGTTAGATCTTCGGCGGTCAGTTCGTTCAGGTAGGTGATCTGAGTGCCGTTCGAGAAAGGCGTAAGAAAACCCGCCGAAAACTCGAACGTGTGATGCATCGGCAGAACCGACAGCACTCCGTCGGTCAGATCCATCTCGAGCACGCTCGAGAGCATCGACACCATGTTCACGAAATTCTTGTGTGTGAGCATTACGGCCTTTGGCGTTCCGGTCGTGCCCGAGGTAAAGATGAGGGACGCGATCGTATTCGACGGCACCTTGGCGGGAAGCAAAGCGTTGCGTTTCGCTTCCTCGATCTCGCTCTCGATCTCAAAGACCTCATCAAAGCTCCACAAACTTGGCGCCCCTTTCCCGAACTCTTCCTTAAGCCTTGATCTCAGGCCCTCGTTCTCTGCGAGAAGCTTTGGCGAGATAACGATCGTCGCCGCCTCGCCCGCCTTGGCGAAATTGATGACCTCGTCGACCGAGCTTGCGGGGTCGATCGGGATGGCAGTTGCACCGGCCTTCAAGATCCCGAAATACGCCATTCCCCATTCGGGCATATTGTTCGAGAACAGGATCACGCGTTCCCCCGCTTGAATTCCCTTCGCTGCAAAGAAACCTGCGGCACGGAGCGTCAATTCGTTGACATCCTCAAATGTGTACTGTTCTTTACGGCCGTCACGTTCGATCCGCATCGCAACACGTGTCGAGAACCGCTTGACCGACGTATCGAAAAGATCGAGCAGATCACGATAGGTGAATGCCCGCTTCTCTACCGCCTTCAGCTCTTCTTCGAGCGTGGGCAGAACCCATTTCCGCATTCCCGGAAAATGAATATTCAGCCAATAGTCATACCAATCGAGACCTTCCGGATACCATGGTAAAAGCGGCTTCTCCTTTTCCTTGATCGATGAGACGAGTTCGCGGACGTTATCCGACCGATAAAGATATTCGTTGTCGATCATGAAAGGCTTGAACATCGCAAAGGCATCCATAGTCGCCTGCGTTGATTCTTTGAAATTCTCGGTCGATTTTTTGAGGTCCGCAACGATGTTCCCGATCCGTCCGCCGCCCCAACGAGGCGTTACGCGATCCATCATATCGTCAGCGCGCTTTGCGAGCTTATTCAGCATTGGGGCGGAAGTAAGTTCGTATGCACGCTGCTTCACGGGTGTTGCCTCAACGGCCCCTGCAAGACGGTTGACGAGTTTGTTGCCAGTCTCCTTCTTATCAAAATGCTGACGCTTGTAGAGTCCGACAAGACCGACGATCCGTTTCATATTGTTCGGATTCGAGTCGCCTGACGAAGCTTGAAAAACCAGCGGCGGTTTGTCGTCAACAAGAGCACGAACAGCCGCCCCAAGGATCACGCCGGCGACCATATCGACCGGGATGATATCGAGGATCAGCTTCTCATTCACGGGAATCACAGGCTGTCCACGAAGCGCGATGAGAATGAGCGGTGCGGTCGTCGTAAAACCTTCGTTCCATCCGGGAAAAGGATACGCGACCGAACTCTCGACGATACTCGGCCGCACAAGACATTTAACGATGTCATCCTGCTGGGCAATGATCTGCTCGGCGAGCGACTTCGAGTATGTGTAGATGTTCGTCCAGCCCCAATATTCGGCGCGTTCGGCTCCAAGGTCTGTGGTTCGCTCGCGGATCCACATCTTGCGTTCGCGAAAGATCGCAGATTTCAACTCGGACTCGTCGTCGGGGTCGCGGCCTTCATCGATGAATCGAGTGCGGGCGAGTTCGCGAAACTTCGCGGCCTGCACAGCATCATCCGCTTCCTGACGAGCCTGTTCGCTCAGACGAGCGCAATCCTCGACCTCGCGATTCACATCGAACGTCGTACCGACAAGCTCACGCTTTCGCGGAAAGTAACCAACGACGGGCTCGTTCTCCCAGATCGCACCCGAACGCTTGCCCGCGACAAAACACGTCGAAACATGCACGAGCCGCGGCTTCTTCATCATCCGTGCGAGCTTGATAATATTGTTCGAGCCGACGACATTCGTCCTCAATGCGGATTCGAGCGGCGGATTGAACGTAACATTTCCCGCACCATTTATTATGATGTCGGTGGCCTGCATTATCCGCTTCGCTTCTTTTTCATCAAGCCCGAGAAACTCGTTCCCGACATCGCCGTTCACCGGCACGACCTTCTCGCGGATGAAATCCTCGAAGCCGTCGCCGTACTTCTCACGAAGCGGATCGAACGTATGCGAGGTCACGATGCTCGTCCAGAAGCGCGTCTGCGATTCATTCTCGTCCCTCGCCCGCACCGTCGCATAGACGCGTCCCACATCAGGAAAATTATTGAGCAGCATCGACAAGGTGACCTTCCCCACAAAACCGGTCCCGCCGATAAAGAAGATCGTCTTGCCCTTAAGTGTTTCTGTTGGTGATAATTTCATACAGAACGCGGACGCCCCCGTCCGCAAATGCCGGTTCACCGGCATGATCTTTCAACATTCACATCTCGTGCCTAAGCGGAGCTCGGTCCTTTTCGGAGAAAGAACATCTTGCCGAGAAGGGTGTGATCCGTGTCCTTCTCTAAAAGCGTCTCGCAAGCGTACTTCGCGAAGATCTGCCTGACGCGCCTCGCGTCATACGTGTAAACCGGCACGAATGGCACGTGTCTGCCGCGGAGCCGATTCAAGGTCCGATGAACGCCGGGCACGTCACGATAGACTCGTGCGCGCATACGCCCGAAGAACGGCGAAGTGTCCTGGAACGTGGTGTGAATCATCGCGTAACCGCCGATCTTCAAACGCTCCAGCAGCTTTTCGATCACCGAATATCCGATCGCAGGGCTTATATGCTGGAGCACGATATACGTATGCACGAGATCGTACTCGACGCCCTCATCACGAAGGAATTCATCGACACTCTGGAGCGTGATGTTCGAACAACCGGCGGCCTCTGCATTCCGCTTCGCCTCTTTGAGCATCGCCCACGAAATATCGACGCCGATCGCGTGCTTGCAGCGTTTTGCGAGCGGGATGACCAAACGCCCGACACCGCAGCCGTAATCGACCGCGTTCTCGGGTTCAAGATCCCTGCCCAGAATCTCGCGAAACGTCGTCCATGCCTCGTCGATATGCTCGCGACCCGATTCGAGAAAGTCTTCTTTCAAGTCGGAATTCAGATTCGCCGCACGAAACTTGTCATGCGTCGCCACCGCCCAATAAGCCTCGCTCGTCCCGATCTCTTCCCAAAGTTCCTTTCTATCGTCCATTTGCAATTCTCCAACCGTGTGACTTATTTTGGCCCCTGATGACGTCCATACGGCGGATCCGAGTCTCTTCCTTTTTCACTTTTTTCAAAATCAGTCCGTCACGCTGCACAATCCGATGATCGGCTGGTGGAGCATTGTGATCTCGGCGTTGCGGCCCATATATGAGCGTGCCATTGCGATCGCCTCGGTCAGGTTATCGGCGCGTTCCCAGCCGAGCATTTCGGGAACGTGTGCGTTCTCGGCGCCGGCAACGATGACGTGGCCGACGTGTTGACGGCCGTTCTCGCCCCAATACCACATAAAGAACGGATGCGCTCCGTGATAGGCGTTTCCGCGGCGATACATCTCGATGTACGCCGGATTCTCGGCGAATTCGCGTTCGTATTTCTCTCGCAGATAGAACGCATCACGAGATTCCGGCAGCAGACGATGAAAGAACTCGATATACGAGGGATGGAATTTAGGGTCGAACTCATCAAAGCACGGATGCGTGATGATCATCACGCCGCCTTTACGCAATAGCGGCTTGTTCCGATACATATTGAAATGATAGCCGAGCGCCATCACCTGCACGAGCAGCGGATTCAGCGCCGAATAAACGTTGTACGGCGAGATGTCCGGGATGCCCGTGATCAATATGTCGCACTGCCCTTTCACGGGAATTTCGTATTGCCTGTAATTCAATTCGAGAATCTTTTCGTGTACCGGTTCAGTGCGGCCTGCGTAGCAGCCGATCAGTTCGTACTGAGCCGGAATTGCGTGAAGCATCTTGCGCCGTGCGCCACGCGGCATCTTCGAGAACGTACGCGCCATCGCCTCCCATTTCATCCGATCCATGAATGAGAATTCGTCCTCGTTCCGCGTCAAGATGTCATAGCCGTCCGAGAACATCTTGTTGTTCAACGCCGTCTCGACGTGGAAGACCTTGCAGTTCTCATCGACGAGCTTTCCGAGCCGAATGACTTTGTGATTCAGCTCCGAAGCCGGCGGGTCCATGTACGAATGCGAATCGCGGATCGTCTGCGGCTCGTGATGAGCACGCAGGCTTTCGTAATCACACAACCCGACCGCGACAGATTTATGCCCGCCGTCCATCGGCACAAGATTGATGTTTAGGTAGATCAGAAGATCGCTCTCGATCGCACGTTTATTCACGCGGAGCGGTTCGTTGTGCCGCGTGTGGCCGAGCGTAACGAGTTCGTCGTCGGCCTCTGCGTCGTGGTTGTAATAGCGGTCGGGATAATATTCGTCGTAGATCTTCGAGCCGACCATACGCTTCATTTCCCACGCGGTCATCTTGCGATGCAGTGAGTTCGCGATGATCAGGTGAATGTCATCGACGCCGTTCGCCGCACACAGATCGAGCACGATCTCGAGCATCGTTTGCCGCATATCCGGCGTCGCCATCGGCGGCAATGGCAGCGAAATGTCATCCATTGCGATCGTCACGCGCATTCCCGGTTCGAGAAGCGCGTAAAGCGGCTCCATCTCGAGCGGATGATTCAACGCGTAACGGATCGCCGCCTCTCGGTTCGGCAGCCCCTTGATCGGCGGATTCGGATAGATCACCCGAGTACCCGTCGGAAGATCCTCAAGGATAAAGTCCTCGCCATTCGGCATTATCCGCGGCGCCGAATCCTTGTCAATGTACACGATCGATTCGTGCGTCTTTCGTCTTAGCTGCAAAGCCATATGTTCTTCAAGCCCGCAACGCGGGCGACCAGCTATCCTAATCTAACCGGCGAAGCCGGTGCCAGCATAAAGCCTAGGGCGTGAGCCCTAGGAAATCAGCATCACATCACCCAAGAGCCCGCACCGCGGGCGACCAGCTATCCTAATCTAACCGGCGAAGCCGGTGCCAGCATAAAGCCTAGGGCGTGAGCCCTAGGAAATCAGCATCACATCACCCAAGAGCCCGCACCGCGGGCGACCAGCTATCCTAATCTAACCGGCGAAGCCGGTGCCAGCATAAAGCCTAGGGCGTGAGCCCTAGGAAATCAGCATCACATCACCCAAGAGCCCGCACCGCGGGCGACTGCGTTCCCAACTCTAAATATCGTTCATCAAACTCGATACGGTTCTTAACTAGCAATTCGACAAACTCATCCCGAAAATCGCGTTTCGCATGATGTATCTCCTGCTCGGCGATGTAACGTTGCACTTTCTCAACCTGCGACGCGCTAACGGTGAACGCCCCATAACCGCGTTGCCACGCAAAATTGCTCGCCTCAGGAAAAACTTCATGCATCCATCCGCTTGAATTCGCTTTTACATCGCGAAGCATATCGGAAAGCGCTCTATCAGGGCGCAACTTCGCGAGTACGTGCATGTGGTCCGGCATTCCGTTTATCCCAAGCGATATGCCGCCAAGATTGCGGATGATACCGCCGAGATATTCATATAGCCTTTCCCTACGCTCACCCACGATCAGCGGTTGCCTATCCTTGGTTGCAAAGGCGATGTGATAGAGGAGGTTCGTATATGACTGACCCATTCGTTTATATCTGTCGCCCGCGTTGCGGGCTTGACGTTATCACCCGATCAATCCCTGGGGCTAAACGCCCCAGGCTTTATGGTAACCGCCCGCTTTGCGGGCAAAATTCAATAATCGTACGCAATTACCCATCACCCTTTATTTCAGATCAACTACTGCCCAGTCGTGCTGTCGCGCTGTTTGTTTCAGGCGGAAATCGGGGCAGACGGCGACTGGATGGCCGACGATCGAGAGCATCGGGAGATCCGAGATGCTGTCGGAATAAGCGTAGGAATCGGATAAATTGACGTTCTCTCTTTCGGCGTATTCGCGGATCCACTTCGCCTTTGTCGCAGACGCCATCACAGGCGGCAGAACGCGCCCCGTTGCGTAGCCATTCACGAATTCGAGCCGATTCGCAACGAAATCGTCAATACCGAGGTGGTCCATCAGCCTCTCGATCGTAAAATCCAGCGCGCCGGTAAGCACGACCTGCCGCTGGCCGATCTTTTTGCCCTGTGCGATAAGTTCAGGCGTTCCCGGGAAAATCGCGGGCTTTAGAACTTCCTCGAAAAGCTCTTCTGAGAAATAACGCAAACGATCCTGCGAAAACCCTTCGTAACTGCGGAAGAATACCTCGTTAAAGACATTCCGCGAATAGAGATCCGCGACGCCGAAGAACGGCAGTTTTACGAGCGTCTCGACGCTTTTTTTCGTGGTTTGCCACAGGCCTTGCTGGCGTTTCGCGTAGAACGCGAGCGTATGCACGAGGTTCGTGCTGACCAGCGTGCCCTCAAGATCGTAGAATGCCGCGGCGGTTCCGGATTTACCCATGTTTGTTACTGTGCTATCTTTAACTCGCAAAAAACGGTCAAGGCTCTTCGATATGACTGTGATTCTAACACCGGATCAGGTCCAAGTGGAAGCATATCGGCAGCTGCTTGACGAAATATTTACAAAATGTAATTACGAAGTATCTACATCACGATGCGAAAAGCGATATTCCCGGGCTCATTCGACCCTTTGACGAACGGACACCTTGATATTCTCGAGCGCTCGACGCCGCTTTTTGACGAGATCATCGTCGCTGTCCTCAATAATCCCGACAAACAGCCGATGTTTTCCGTCGAGGAACGCTGCGACATGATCCGTGAGGTTCTAAAGACCGTGAAACGCGACGGCTGCCGCCTTACGGTCGAGAGTTTCTCGGGCCTGACCGCAGAGTTTGCCCGCACCTCGGGAGCGTCCGCGATCGTCCGCGGCATTCGAGCCGTCAGCGACTACGAATACGAACTCAGAATGGCGTTGATGAACCGCCGGCTCGAACCCTCGATCGAGACCGTATTTCTGATGGCCGGCGAAGAATATTCATACGTCTCCTCAACGCTGATGAAGCAGGTCTTCCTGCTCGGCGGCCGAGTGGACGGCCTGATTCCCGAATTGGTCGAAGCAAGGATGCGCGACAAGATCGACTAAAAGAATGCTCTCTTCTCCGGATTCGGATTCCCTTTCAATAAACGCTAGAATCTCCTTGTATGGCGAATTTCACTGTCTCGGAAAATGTCGCGGCGATGCACGGTTCATCGACGATGATCGCGGCTCAAATGGCGTCCGAAATGCGTGCGAAAGGTATCGACGTGATCGATCTCTCGGTCGGCGAACCCGATTTCGACACGCCCGAATTCATAAAGGAATACGCGATCGAAGGGCTTAGATCGGGCTTTACGAAGTACACGCCCGCATCGGGCCTTGCTCAGTTTCGCGGTTCGATAGTCGATTTTTACGCTAAGGCGTTCGGAGCAGTACTTACGCCGCCGGAGATCGCTGCTTCATGCGGCGGCAAACAGGCATTGTTCAATGCGGCCTGCGCGCTGCTGAACCCCGGCGACGAGGTCCTTATACCGAAGCCATATTGGGTCACGTTCCCTGAGATCGTACATTTCTGCCGGGCGATCCCGAAGTATATCGAAACTGAGACGAACGACTTCGTGCTTACGGCCGATATGGTCGAGGCCTCGATAACTGCGAAGACCAAACTGCTGATCGTCAACTCACCCAACAACCCGACGGGCCGCGTCATCCCGAAGGATGAACTCATTCGCATCATCGAACTGTGTGCGTCCCGCGGCATTTATGTGATCACAGACGAGTGCTACCTCTTCTTTGCATATCCGCCGGCAGAGCCGTTCTCCTCGGCTGTTCTTCCGAACGAAGTGCGTGATTTCGTCTGCGTCGCTGGGAGCTTCTCAAAGACCTTTGCGATGACGGGATGGCGAATGGGATACACCGTCGCGAACCCCGAATGGACAAAGGCGATGGTCAAGCTCCAAAGCCATTCTGCCACTCACCCGACATCGTTCGCGCAGTACGCCTGTGCGAAAGCTCTCGACAATATCGACGCAACGAAAGCGGCCGTACGCTCGATGACGGCCGAATATGAGCGTCGCCGCGACTGGCTCATTCCTGAGCTGAACAAGGTGAACGGCTTCAAGTGCGGTATGCCGGAAGGTGCGTTCTATGCATTCGTCGATGTGCGTGAACTCGTCGGCGACAGATACGCGTCCTCGGCCGCGGTCGCTGAAGCAATGCTCAAGGAAGCTCACATCGTCGTGACCGACGGCGAAGGCTTCGGCGCCGATGGTTACCTGCGCATATCCTACGCGACCTCGATGGAGAATCTCGAAAACGCCGTCGAGAAAATGAAGGAATTGTTCGCGTGATGGCAAACAACGGGATTCGCGTTCTTCTAAAATTGAATCGTCATTGGCCTGAGCCCTTACTGACGTACGGGCTACCGACACGTGCTGGCTGCAGACGCGGAGAACCGAAACGTGCAGTCTAGCCGCCGGTCATTAGGAGGCCGATCTCTTCGACGGAAGTTGTCTTTGGATCGACCTCGCCGGCGATCTTGCCTTCGCGGATGACAAGAAGGCGGTCGGCGAGCGCGGTAACTTCTTCGAGTTCGGCAGAGACGAGCAGAATTGCCGCACCGGAATCACGCAGTTCGATGAGCTTGCGGTGAATGAACTCGATGGCTCCGATATCGACTCCTCGGGTCGGCTGCGAGACAAGCAGCAAACGCGGTTCGATCTCGAATTCGCGTCCGATGATGAGCTTTTGCTGGTTACCGCCTGAAAGCGCACGCGCCGGGAGTTCGGCGTTCGGCGGCCGCACGTCAAAGTTCTCGATGATCTCGCCGACGCGCTTTTCAACCGCCGCACTACTGATAAAACCGCCTGCGGCGATCGGCGGACGGTAGTGAACACCTAGTATCGCGTTCTCGGCAAGGTCGGAATTCAGCAGAAGGCCGCGTCGATGGCGGTCTTCGGGAATGTGCGCGATACCGAGTTCCTTTCTGCGGCGTGCGGACGACGACGTGATATCGCGACCGTCGAATTTGATCGAACCGGAGGCGGCTTTAGCAAGTCCTGCAAGACATTCGATCAGCTCGGTCTGTCCGTTTCCTTCTATACCGGCGACGCCGACGATCTCGCCCGCACGCACCGAGAACGAAACGTTATCAACCGCGATCTCGTGCTTGCCGCGTACCGAGAGATCCGTAACCTCGAGCACATTATTCGCAGGGTGTGCGTCCGGTTTTTCGACGCGAAGAAGAACATCGCGGCCGACTATCATTCGTGCAAGTTCTTTTGCGTTCGTCTCGCTCGTCGTAACATTCCCAACAACTTTTCCGTCACGCATCACGGTAACTTCGTCGGAGATGGCGAGCACCTCGTCGAGCTTGTGTGTGATGATGATGATCGTCTTCCCTTGCTCGCGCATTCGCCGCAAGATCGCAAAGAAATCCTCGATCTCCTGCGGCGAGAGAACGGCCGTCGGCTCGTCCAGGATGAGCAGATCGGCGTGACGATAAAGTGCTTTCAGAAGCTCGACCCTTTGCTGCTGCCCGACCGAAAGATCTTCAACAAGTGCCCGCGGATCGACGCCGAGTTTCAGATCCTCGGACAATTTTCGTATCTCGCTCTCCGCCTTGTCCAGATCTAGATTCACGGCCGAGCCGGTCTCTGCGCCCAGGATGATATTCTCGGCAACTGTCATCGCCTCGACGAGCATAAAATGCTGGTGCACCATTCCGATGCCGAGTGCGATCGCGTCCTGCGGTGTGCGTATCGAGACCTCGCGGCCGTCAAAAAGGATCTCGCCGCTGTCGGCGTTGTAGAATCCATACGCGATCTTCATTATCGTGGATTTTCCCGCTCCGTTCTCGCCGACGATCGCGTGGATCTCGCCCTTTTCGATCTTCAATGAAACGTCGCGATTCGCAACCACCGAACCGAATGTCTTTGTGATGTTCTTTAGTTCGAGCATGATCAATGTGAAAAGACCAACGTGAAAACAGGCGTCAACTCCGCCCGCTCATTTCGCCATTGCGTCCGTGACTTTGATATCTCCGGCGATTATCTTGCGTTTCGCTTCTTCGACCTTTTCGATCACGTCCTGCGGGATGAGTTTGCGGTTGTAGTCATCGAGGGCATACGCGACGCCGTCCTTGTCTAGGCCGAAAGCGTGAAAGCCGCCCTGGAACTTCCCTTCGACGACCTCTTTGACGACATCGAAAACGGCATTATCGACGCGTTTGACCATCGAGGTGAGCACGAATCCGGGCTTGACGCCGTTCTGATTTGAATCGACGCCGATAACGAACTTGCGTGCCTCGCCCGTCTTCGGATCGATGCCGTACTGCTCTACCGCATCAAAGACGCCGAGTCCCGAATTGCCCGCCGCGGTGAAGATCACGTCGGCTCCGCTCTCGATCTGTGAGAGTGCGAGTTCTTTGCCTTTGCCCGGATTATTCCACGCAGAATCCGTTACACCGACATAGTTATCGATCACTCGGATCTTCGGATTCACGGAACGCGCTCCTTCCTCGAAACCCGTCTCGAATTTGTGAATGAGCGGTATGTCCATACCACCGACGAATCCGAGCACGCCGGTCTTTGATTTGTAAGCAGCGATCATCCCGACGAGATACGAGCCTTCGTGCTCGCGAAATACGAGCGAAGCGACATTCTTCTTCGGCGTCTTGCCGTCCGCCTCGAAGATGACGCCATCGACGATCGCAAAGTTCACGTTCGGATAGTCGGTTGCGACCTTCTGCATTATCGGCCCTTGCGCAAAGCCGACGCCGAACACGAGATCGAAATTGCGTTCGGCAAAGGCTCGCATCGCAGGTTCGATCGATGTCGGATCGCCCGGTTCGACATCATAGAGACATATCCCAAGTTCCTTTTGGGCCCGCTTCACGCCTTCCCAAGCGGCGGCGTTGAACGAGCGGTCGTTCTTGCCGCCGATATCAAAGACGATGCCGATATTCCTATGACACCCCGTCTGCGGAAGCGCTTCGGTCGAACTGCACCCGTTCAACGACATCACCGCGAAGATGACCGTCAAGATCAGCGGAAAGGTTAGAGATTTGAACATATGCCCTCGATCAAAGTGCTTTCAACGAGGTTCTAGCTTACTTTAGAATCACAAAAAAGTCAGCAACGGCCTACTCATATCGAAGTGATTCGATCGGATTTAGTTTACTTGCCCGAAACGCAGGGAAAACTCCCGCAATGAACGCTATCGCCGAAACAAGCGCAAGCACGGAGACGATCGAGGGAAGAGTGAATGAGAAAAAGTCGTAACCCTCGAAAGATGGCAGATAACTGGACACCAGAAACCTATTCGCGATAACGCCGCTGACGATCGCGCTCAGAATTCCTATGATCGCACCCCAAAACCCGATCAGGATCGATTCGAGCGAAAACATCAGGAATATCTTGCCGCGTCCCAGCCCGAGCGCCTTTTGGAGGCCGATCTCCTTTGTGCGTTCCATTACTGCGATTATGAGCGTGTTCACGATACCGAATGAAGCGGCAAGCAACGCGATCATTGCGAAGAAATTCATCCCGATCTTGAAGATCCCGATGGCATCGTACGTGCGCTTCTTCTGATCGGCCAGGGTCTCAGCTTCAAAACCCTTTGCTTGGAACGCCGCTTTTACCGCGGCCGCTTTCTCAGCCGTCATTGCCCGCATCTGCAGCGAGAAATTGTAGAACTTGTCGGGGCCATTGCCGACCTTCTGGTCCTTGTAGATCGCCTCGGCAGTTCGAGCATCGACAAAAGAATTCGTATTTACGATCATCCCCTTCGTCGCCACGCCAACGATCTCCGGCGAAACCGTCTTCAGTTCGCCCGCTGCATTCTTATAAGCGATCACGGCTCGCTTTCCGACCAGGTTCGCTATCTGCGGGTCGAACGTTCGCGCGACCGCAAGCGGGATCACAACTTGATCGTCACCGTCAATGGTCCGTCCAACCTCGGTCTTTTGTGTGACACCGCTCGAAAGCATTCCAAGTTCAACCCTGTATTTCTTGCTTTCACCGATCATTATGTATTCCCCGTCGATCGGATATTGCGGGGTTATCGTGACGACGCCATCGACGTCCTTTGCGATCCGCTCTATCTGCTCGCGGGTATAGGAATACGCGTTCGGATCCAAACCATCTCCGTTATCGGAGTCATCAGGATCATACTCGGGAGGCTCGCTATTGTGCTTTGCCGACCCGGCGGCGGGTGGCTGCTTGCGGATGAACATCACCCTTTCGGCCTCGATATTCTTGACCTGATTCTCAACGTAAGCGCGAAGGCCGTCGCCAAGGCCGTTGGTCAGCGTCAAGGTGAAAGAACCAACGAAGATCGCACTGATCGTAAGAAACGTACGAAGCTTATTGCGCAGAAGGCTGCGGTTCGCCATCCGGATAATACCCAAAAGTCTCATCGCACCTCTCCCTTTGCTCCGAGATCCGTCTCGATGCGGCCATCCTTCACGTTCACAACGCGACCGCACCGTCGTGCAAGATCCGGATCGTGCGTTACGATAACAAGCGTGATGCCGCGAGCGGCATTGAGTTGAAACAGCATATCTTCGAGCAGCTTACCGGTCGTCGAATCCAGGTTTCCCGTCGGTTCATCCGCAAAGATCATTTGCGGTTCGCCGACCAACGCCCTTGCAACGCAGACTCGCTGCTTTTCGCCGCCGGAAAGGTCCTTTGCACGCTTGCCGGCCTTATCCTCAAGATCAACCGAGGCAAGAGCCGCCTTTGCGGCCGATCGGATCTTGGACTCCCGCCAACCGCGGATTCGAAGCGGCAATGCAACGTTCTCCAGAACGGTCTCGCGTCCGTTCAGAAAGAACTGCTGAAAGACAAAGCCGAACTTCTCATTCCGAAGGACATTCCTTTCACGTTCGGAAAGACCGGAAATATCTTTGCCATCCAAAAGCACCTTGCCGCCCGTCGGTTCGTCGAGGCATGCAAGCAGATGCATCAGCGTTGACTTCCCGCTGCCTGATCGTCCGGTGATCGCCGCACGTTCGCCCTTGTCGATCTTGAGATCGACCGCACGAAGGGCATCATAGCTTATGCCGTCACTGATGTAGGTTTTCGATAAGTTGACCGCTTCGAGCATAAATTGAGTTCGCCGACGACTCGCCGGTTTTTGGCTTTACGTCGTAAACGAACGAATTGTTCAGAGGAATTCTTTAATTGACCGAATCGCGGATAAGCGCAGGCGATTCAACTTTAGACGGGCTGATCGTATACGCTTTTCGGAGTAAGACTTCAGCCTGCTCAGCTTGATCCCTGCTGCGGCAGAACACACGCCCAAAAATATCGCCCTCGTTCACGGTGTCGCCCGTCTTTGCCACGCACTCATATCCAACGCACGGGTCGATGTCATCGGACGCCTTGAGGCGCCCGCCGCCAAGTGAGACGACGACCTCGCCGACCTTCAGCGCATCTATCGACGAAACGTAACCTCCGCTTTCGGCTCGCAAGTCGAGAACGACCAGATCTTGTGCGATCAGCTTTTCGGGGTTATCGCAGACCGAGGGGTCGCCGCCTTGCAGGGCGATATTCGAGCGGAATCGCTCGAGAGCTTCGCCGCTTTCGTGCTTGGCCCGCAGGATATTCCCGGCTCTCGACGCGTCATCGGCGAGTCCGGTCAAGACCAACATTCGCGCGGTGAGATCCAACGAAAGATCGAGCGTTTCGCGAGCCGGATCCGACATTTCGTTCCGAAGGATCTTTACGCATTCATATACCTCGTGCGAATTACCGACGAACTGGCCGAGCGGCTGATCCATCGAGGTGATGACTGCCTCGGTGCGAACGCCAAATTCCTTGCCGGTTATCACCAGCGCTTCTGCGAGTTTTACCGAATCCTCAAACCTTGACATGAACGCTCCGAGTCCTGTCTTCACATCCAGAATGAGCGCGTCGAGGCCTTCGGCGAGTTTCTTCGACATTATCGAGGCGACGATAAGCGGTATGTAAGGAACAGTAGCGGTCGCATCGCGAAGAGCGTAGATCTTTTTGTCTGCAGGAGCTATCGATTCGGTCTGCCCGGTCATCGCGAACCCACAGCTCTTGATAACATGCCGAAACTGCTCTGTCGATAGATTGACGTTATAGCCCTTAATAGATTCAAGCTTATCGAGGGTTCCGCCCGTGTGGCCGAGGCCGCGGCCTGAGATCATCGGGACAGCAATGCCGCAAGATGCTGCGAGCGGAGCGATGATCAGAGAGGTCTTATCGCCGACGCCGCCGGTCGAGTGTTTGTCGGCCTTCGGTGCGTCGATGTCCGAGAAATCCATCACCTTGCCGGAATGCAGCATTTCCCGCGTAATCACGTTCTGCTCATTCGTCGTCAGGCCGTTGATGAACATCGCCATCACAAGCGCTGTGATCTGGTAATCTTCCCACGCGCCGGAGCAGACGCCGTCGATGAACGAGGCGATCTCGGCATCGCTAAGCGCCTTGCCGTCGCGTTTCTTCTCGATGATGTTCTGTGGACGCATCTCGTGTTATTGAACTTTTGAAGGAAAAAGCAAGACCGTGGCCGTCGCCGAAAGAGCACGTGATTCCCCGATCGGGCCCACGCCTTCGCCCGTCTTCGCCTTCACGCTGACACGGCCGATCTCAAGCCCGATGATATCGCTCAGCGTCCGCCGCATTTCGTCGATGTGCGGCCTAATTTTCGGCCTTTCGAGATCGATGACCGCATCGAGACTGCCGACAACAAACCCTTGATCTGCGGCCAGCTCGACCGCCCTTTCAATAAAGATGCGGCTGTCGGCTCCACGCCATTTTTCATCTGAATCAGCGAAATGCGAACCGATATCGCCGGCGGAAAGTGCCCCGAGGATCGCGTCCGTAACGGCGTGAAGAAGCACATCGCCATCCGAATGTCCGACCGCCTGAAGATCGCAATCTATCGCCACTCCGCCAACTTTAAGCGGGCCGCCGGGTTCAAGACGATGAAGGTCGGTCCCGTATCCGATCCGCGGGCGACGGTCACGACCGCCGGCGACAAATGCTTCCGCGACCTTGAGATCTTCTTGCGTCGTGATCTTCATGTTCAACGAGGTCGCCGCAACGACCTTCACCTTTGCCCCGAGTTTCTCAACGAGTGAACACTCATCGGTCGCATTCGCGAGATCAAGATCCGAAGCGAACGCACGCTTCAGCAGATCAACTGAGAAGCCTTGCGGCGTCTGAGCCGACATAAGGTGCTTGCGGTCTATCGTCTCGCGAATCTCACCATCGGCAACTCGTTTGACAGTGTCGGCGACAGGAGCGGCCAAGCAGGCCGCGCCGAATTCTTCCGCCGCTCGCACTACCTGCCGAATATCATCAATGCTGACAAGCGGCCGGGCAGCATCGTGAACGAGCACGATGCCCTCACTTCCCTTCACCGCATTTAGACCGTTCTGCGTCGATTCCGCACGCGTTGCCCCGCCGATCACGACCTCGACAGGTTTAGCAAATTCGGCCGCACCAACGAGCGAGCGAACACCCTCGACCGCTTCCTTTGCTGCAACTACAACGATCGCATTGACCGCATCGCAACTATCGAATTTTTCGATCGAATGCGTGAGGATCGGCCGTCCCGCAAGAGCAACGAACTGTTTGGGTGTATCGCCGCCGAAGCGTGTGCCCGTACCCGCGGCGACTATGATCGCGGTGTTCATCTATGCCGTGAAAGACAGGTTCGGATCTTCGCCGTGCGTCAAGAGTGTTCGACCTCCTCAATGATGGTCGTTTGTCGGAGTTCACGCGTTGCCCGCCGGAAACCAAGCGATCGCGAATCGTGGATCGCGTTCTGGGAATTCGAAGTATCCTCGGGATGCGCCTCTTCCCAAAGCCTGCCGAAGATCATCTTGCCCGCCGTCGTCTGGAGCACGCTCGTAACGGCGATATCGGCGGTCTTGCCGATCAGCTTGCGGGCATTATCGACGACGACCATCGTGCCGTCATCGAGATACGCAACTCCTTGGTTGTATTCCTTTCCTTCCTTGAGGATATAGACGCGCATTGCTTCGCCGGGCAGAACCACGGGCTTTAAGGCGTTCGCAAGTTCGTTGATGTTCAAGACCGCAACGCCGCGCAGCTGCGACACTTTGTTGAGGTTGAAGTCGTTCGTGATGATAACCGCGTCGATCTGCAGCCCGAGTTCGATCAGCTTGAGATCGACCTCTTTGATCGCCGGAAAATCCGTCTCGACGATCTGAATGTCGAGCTTGCTGTTATTTCTGAGCCGCTGGAGCATATCGAGCCCGCGGCGGCCGCGCTGACGCTTCGAGGAATCCGCCGAGTCGGCGACCTGCTGAAGCTCTGCGAGAATAAAGTTTGGAATGATGAGCGAACCGCTCAAAAAGCCTGTTTCCGCGACATCTGCGATCCTGCCGTCGATGATCACCGACGTATCGAGTATCTTGTAATCGCGTTTTACTGCCTTGTCGCTGAAGATCCCGCCGAGTGCCGAAAGGTCGATGAAATCGCCTTTAGCCGCACCGACCATCAAACCGATGTAGCCCATGAAAAAAGCGAGGGCGATCGTCAAGAACGTCTTCAGCTCGCCGGGAACGGTGTTTATGTCCTGAGAGGAGATCAGCATCCCTATCAGGTATGCACCAATGATCCCCATTATCGAGCCGACTGCGGCTCCGATAAGAGTCTTTAAGGAGGCCTTTCGCGCTCGGACCTCAACTCCAATGATGGCAATAGCCACCAATGCGCCAAAAACGCCGGAAAGGCTTTGCTTTAGTCGGACGCTTTCGCCAACAAGTTCGTTAAGGTGTGAACTCTTGCCGAGTGGATTCAGCAAGTAACCGCCTAACGCAAGCAAAAGAACAAATCCGATCCTAATGATCAGCACGTCGAACTTCATACCTATAAAATACTACCACGCACAGAAAAATTCCGAAAAAATCGTCGCTCCCGAGAACTATCTAAGTTTTTGAAGATATTGGCATTTCGCCGCGTTCAGGTTCCTTAGTTTTGCCGTCTTAATGAGCATTTTTTACCTTCGAGTGTCCCACGCTGTCCCAAACGCTGCGTGGGACAGGTTAACCCCTTTCCTTTCAGACTTTTACGAGGACGAAAATCGGGTTTTCGAAAAAAAAATAATTTCGGGATGCAAAGCCGCACTTTCTCTCGGTAATCTTGTCAACTGCGCGACGTAAAACATCTATTACGTCCGCATTTATAAGTGTATCACACTTGTCAAGCCTTTTGATTTCGCGTGCAAAGGGCCGCGTCCGGGCTTTAAGCGCATATAAACATTGACATTTCATAGCTTTATCACGTAGAACTTAATGTAGATGGTCGTCGCCTTTTGGAAAATGCGGCCTTCATCTTAAGCACTTGCATTTTTTCCTTTAATCGACGCCCGGATCTAATATGAAAGTCTGTCCAGCCTGCAAGACGGTCTATAAAGACGACGACATCAACTTCTGTCTCGCTGACGGCACGACGCTGCTCGCAAAAAAGGGCAAGATCCAAGAACACTCGCTCACGAACGATATCGTCGCGATCATAGTTGCGGCGGCCGCATTGCTCGTATTATTGAGTCTCGTAACAAACAGCCCGGCGGATCGCTCGATCTTTTCGACGGGAGGCGCACCGACGCGAAATTGGGTCGGGCCGATCGGATCGAATATCGCTGCGATACTTCTCAATCTCTTCGGCTGGACAGCATATTTCTTCCCGCTTCTTATCGGCTTGATCGCTTGGCGAGTTTTCAGGGCGTCGAGCCTTAGGCCCGGCGGGCTTCGAGTGGCAGGATTTGTCTTTCTGTCCGTCTCGCTCGCGGGATTGATCGCTCTTTTCGGGGGCTATGGAGCCGTTATCGGCGAGGCGACAGCACAGGGCACCGCGCACCTGATCGGCAACGTCGGAGCGGGCATCTTGCTCGCCGCGATCCTGGCGTGCTCCCTGATCATTGTTACCAACGCCACTCTCGCCGGATTCCTCTCGCATATGGAGGTCGCTGGCAGCGGCATTTATTTGCGTGCGAGCGGTTGGTTTGCTCGCATAATGCCGGAAGGAGCGGCAGACGATTCTGCAGCGAAACTTCGTGCCGAAAAACGGCGCGAGATCCGCGAGAAAGTTGACGATGCGGAGATCCCGCCGACCATCGTCCTGCCTGACATCAACGGTGAGCCGCCTTCGATCGCGAAACGCACGAAGAAAAATGCGGCCGAGGAGACCGCTGAGGTCTCGGTGCCGACCGTGGACGCCGATCCGTATGCCACGACAAAGGTCGAAGACGGCGATTTGCCGCCTGAAGCCATCGAAGAGGCTCCGCAAAAGCGTTCGCGGAAAAAGAAGGCGGACGGCCCCGAACAAAGCTCTGACCTCGTGTCCGAAACGGTATCGACCGCCTCGCCTGATTACGCTGACTATCAGCTGCCTTCGTCTGATCTGCTGACACCGCCGGCGCCGCATATCAAGCAGGACGAGAATGAGCTTTATGCGACGGCAAGGGACCTGACCGATAAGACGAAAGAATTCAATGTTGACGGCAAGGTGATGAATATCACCCGCGGGCCGGTCGTCACGACGTATGAGTTCAAACCTGCCGCGGGCGTGAAGTATTCGCGCGTAACGGGCCTTGTCGATGACCTTTGCCTTGCGTTGAAGGCCGAATCGATTCGCATCGACCGCATACCGGGCAAAGCATATGTCGGCATCGAGGTCCCGAACAGAAAACGCGAGACGATCTTTCTGCGCGACATCATCGAGGGCCCGGAGTTCTCCGAGTCCAAGGCCTTGCTCACGCTCGCACTGGGCAAGACGATCGACGGCACGCATTACGTAACGGAACTCGCAAAGATGCCGCATTTGCTGATCGCCGGTGCCACCGGTGCCGGCAAATCCGTTGGCGTGAACACGCTGGTGATGTCGATACTTTATCGGGCGCGTCCCGACCAGGTGAAGTTCATAATGGTCGATCCGAAACGGCTCGAACTAGGCCTCTATGCCGATATTCCGCACCTTGCGGTGCCGATCATCACAGATCCGAAACGCGCCTCGAACGCGCTTCGCTGGGCCGTTGGCGAAATGGAGCGTCGATACAAGGACCTTGCCGGCTACGGCGTTCGAAATATCGACGGCTACAATTCGGAAGCAAAACGCCGCAACGAGATCGAGCAGTGGGACGAGAACGGCGAACCGCACAAGATACTTCCCTACATCGTCATCATTATCGACGAGCTCGCAGACCTGATGATGGTCTCGGGCAAGGACGTTGAGGAATCGATAACGCGTCTGGCGCAAATGGCGCGAGCCGTCGGTATTCACCTCATTCTCGCGACTCAGCGGCCGTCGGTCGATGTGATCACCGGCCTCATAAAGGCGAACTTCCCTTCGCGCATCTCGTTCCGCGTTTCTTCAAAAGTGGACAGCCGCACGATCATCGATTCGAACGGCGCCGAAGGCCTCCTCGGTATGGGCGACATGCTCTTCCTGCCGCCCGGAAATTCGAACGTAACACGGGTTCACGGTGCATTCGTGAACGAGGCTGAGATCAAGAAGGTCGTTGAGTTCATCAAAGCTCAGAAGGTCGAGGCAGAGTACGACAAGCGTATCGTCGAAGGAGAGGAGGACACCGCGGCCGGAGGCAACTCTGCTCCCGGACGCCAGGATCCGCTCTATTTCGAAGCGTTGAAGTCGGTCGTGCAGGCAAAACGCGGCTCGACATCGCTTCTGCAGCGCCAGCTTCGCATTGGTTACGGACGCGCCGCTGCGATCCTCGATGCTATGGTGCTCGACGGCTATATCGGAGAGATGGATGGTTCAACGCGTGCCCGGCCCGTGCTCGCAAAGGCCTACGAGGATGTCCAAGATCTCTCGGAAATGGAGAACGAACAATAGGCGAATAGTTTATTTTCCCATCTGATGCGTGCTCCCATATTCGTGCTCATTTGCGCCGTCTTCTTTGCTTCGTGCTCATCGCGCATCCAATACGAAAACACACCAACACGTTGTGCCAGCGGCCAACTGAACATTAACAACGCGACGGAACCGGAGCTCGTTCGATTGCCCGGCATTGGAGGCCCTACAGCGAAACTCATTCTCGACTTCCGCGCAGCGAACGGAAAGTTTCGACGGCCCGAGCAGCTGCTTTTGATCCGTGGGATGAGCGAAAACCGTTTCCTCGGGTTCAAGCCGATGGTGTGCGCTGAATGACGAGGGCCGGGCGAAATGTCGCGACACTCTTCTCCCCATGGGCGCTCGCGATCCTTTCCGTATGCTTCGGCGTCGGGATCGTTGCTTCATCGTTCGCCGTTTCAGTGAGCCTTTGGGAATGGATCGCGGCTGCGGTTCTTTTTGCGGCGGCGTCCGGCATCTTTCGATCTCGGCGGTTTGCGACGATCCTCATCTGCACGGCCTTCTTTTTTGCAGGTGCGTTCTCTTTTGCGGCATCGCGAGGTAACGTCGCTCCCGACCGCATAAAGGCTTTGATCGGATCGCACACTCTTCCGACCTATGGGATCGTCGAACTGACGGGCGTCATCAGCGGCCCCGTCGAGGTTACGCAGTTCGGAAGGCGTTTCCTGCTCGCCGCAAACTCGGTCTCCTCCAAGGGCATAGAGCGTCCTGCAAGCGGTATTGTCAGAGTTTCGATCACAGAGAAGAATGCCGCGGCCGACGGCCTCGCATACGGTTCGGTGATTCGTTTCACGTGCGTCTTGGAACGCGAGGACGAATTCCGTGCTCCCGGCGTGCTTTCGGATGTCGAGCGTTCGGACCTTACCGGCATCGATGCAGCCGCCCGCGTAAAAAGCCCGCTTCTGATCGAACATCTCGGCGAGGAATCCGTCTTTCTTCCGCTCGCGTTCGTCTATCGCCAAAGAGCGGCGGCCGTTGAGGGCTTTAGGGCACATCTATCGCCATCAACGGCCGGCGTGATGGCCGCGAGCCTGCTCGGCGACCGCAGCCTTCTCGACAAGCAGACAGCCGATGTCTATCGCGAAGGCGGCACGTTTCACGTTCTCGTGATCTCCGGGCTTCACATCACATTTATCGCCGGCGTGCTGCTGCTGATCGTCCGCTTTTTCACGCGGCGAAGATGGCTGCACTATGCTCTCACCATCGGCCCGCTTTGGATCTACACGTTTGCCGTCGGTGCCGATCTTCCGATCGTACGTGCGGCCGTGATGCTCACTGCGGGCCTTTTTGGGTACGCGATGTATCGTACAAGGTCTGTCGCGAACCAACTCGCCTTTGCCGCGATCTGCCTGCTTGCATGGCGGCCAACAGGCTTGTTCGATCCATCATTTCAACTCACGCTCACCGCGGCCGCCGCGATCGGCCTCTTTGCGTTGCCGATACTTTCGAAGCTGAAGGCGATCGGCTCTTGGACGCCTTCGGCCGCAGAGCCATTTCCGCCGAACGTACCACGTCGGCTGCGGAGATTCTGTGAGACGCTCTATTGGAACGCGACAGCTTGGGAACGACAGCACAGTTCCGATCTTTGGACGGCGAATATCGAAAGATCACCGTTCTTTAAAAAGCGGATCCGAGGCGGCGTTCAACGAGCCGCGGGATATGTGTTCGAAGGCGTTCTGGTCTCGCTCGCCGTCCAGTTTGCGATGCTGCCGCTGTCAGTGATCTATTTTCATCGGATCTCGATCGGAGCCATTTTCAGCAACCTTTGGGTGGGATTCTTCCTTGCGGTTGAAAGTTTCGCAGCGGTCTTCGGGCTTTTTCTTTCGGCCATCAACGACACGCTCGCGAGGCCGCTTTTTGCTCTCGCAGAGGCCTGCAATTCGCTAAATCTGGTCGTTCCCGAAGGCCTCTCCAAATTCGCATTCTTCAGCTTCCGCTTGCCTGAATATTCCGGTACGGGGGCCGCCGTCTATTTCGTTTACGCGGCCCTGATGATACTTTTCGCCTTCGCCGCCGCGAGATGGAACGCATTCGCGATCATCCGAGACCGTGCGCTAGAGAAAGGGATAGTTGCGGCCGCATGCGGACTTGTTCTCCTCACCGCAGTCATCGCCCTGCATCCGTTTTCGGCACCGGCCGCGACCGGAAGACTTCGCGTCGATGTTATCGACGTTGGACAAGGCGATTCGATCTTCATCACGTTCCCGAACGGCGAAACGATGCTTGTGGATGGCGGCGGCCGGCACTTGCGTTACCCGGACGAGAAGAGCGAAGAAGACTTTCAACCTGACACGGCCAGTATCGGCGAACGCGTCGTTTCGCCCGTTCTGTGGCACAAGGGCTACTCCCGGATCGACTATCTCGCCGCATCGCACGCCGACATCGACCACACGGGCGGCCTCGTCGATGTAGCGAGCAATTTCGCTGTCGGCAAGGCTTTCTTCGGACGGATGCCGCCGGACGATCCCGAGCTAAACGAACTGATGAGCGTTCTCGCAAAGCGTGAAATTCCAATTGAGGCACTTACTCGCGGCCGCGTACTCGACATCGGCGGCGTACACGTCGAAATACTCTATCCCGCCGGTGATCCCGCGGGTCCGTCCGACAACGATCATTCGCTCGTGCTGCGGCTGGTTTTCGGCAATCGCAAGATACTGCTGACGGGCGACATTGAGAGAACCGCCGAACAGGAACTGCTCTCTTCAGGCACACAGTTGTCCGCGGATGTCGTAAAGGTCGCACATCACGGCAGCCGTACGTCATCAACCGCCGACTTCATCGACGCGACGCGTGCGGCATGGGCGATCATCTCGGTCGGACGCCATTCGCAATTCGGCCATCCGCACAAAGAAGTTCTAGTCGCATGGGAGAATTCGGGAGCCGCCGTCCTCACGACCGGTGAATACGGGATGATCACGATAGTCACCGATGGCCGCGAACTCGACGTATCGAGTTTCACGGTGCCTGATGCAAGCCAATAGATACAAAAACACCCGTCAAGAATGATTCCCTCTCATTCCGTCCGAGCGCGTCCTTCAGTCATCTTTATTGTGAATAGTTTAAACACGACCACAATATCTTGTCAATGCCTTTTTTCGCGGCGGTCGGTCGCTTTGGACAAGTTGCGAAAAGCTTGGCACAATCTAGCTTCGGCAACGAGCGGCGAAACGAATGATCGCAAGACGGTATTTTGTAAGCGGGATGGTGCAGGGCGTCGGGTTTCGCTATTTCGCACAGCGATCGGCCGCAAAACATCAGATCCGCGGGTTTATTAGAAACCTGAGCGACGGTCGGGTCGAAGCGTTCGTCGAAGGATCAGAACGCGCGGTCATCGCTTTTAAGGAAGACATTGCGGCCGGTCCGCCATTTTCGAACGTTGAAATGCTCGAAGAGATCGTTGAAGACCCGACGGACCAATATTCAACATTCAGGATCGAAAAAGATAACAAATAGAATGGAAGATCTTAAGAAACTCATCCGCGAAGTGCCGGATTTCCCAAAACCCGGCATCAACTTTTACGACATCACGACGCTGATACTCGACCCGACGGGCTTACGGCTTTCAGTCGATGCGCTCGCCGAACTCGCGAACGGCCACCAGGTCGATACCGTGATCGGTGTGGAGTCACGAGGCTTTATCTTCGGCGCTCCGGTCGCGTATAAACTCGACGCGGGCTTCATCCCGGTACGCAAACCGAAAAAGCTCCCGGCCGAAAAGGTCTCGATCTCGTACGATCTCGAATACGGCACCGACACCCTCGAAATGCACAAGGATGCCGTCGGTGAAGGCCACAATGTCCTCATCGTTGACGATCTGCTCGCAACAGGCGGCACGGCACGCGCCGTCGTCGATCTTGTCGAAAGCGTGGGCGGCAAGGTCGCAGGGCTTCTTTTCGTCGTCGAATTGGATTTTCTAAAGGGCCGCGACAAATTTGCGGGTTATAATGTTCAGTCACTGGTCCGATACGACAGCTAGACTTTGACATTCCGCGATCCGAATTCGAAACTCCCATTCGAAATGGTCCCGTAGCTCAGTTGGATAGAGCGTCCGCCTCCTAAGCGGAAGGCCGCTGGTTCGAATCCAGCCGGGACCACCATAAACAAAGGATGTGGGCGTAGAGTCGGTCACACATGTTCTGAGTGTCAATTGCAGCCTTCTTACCTAAACTTCTTCTCCGCACGCAACTTTTCCAAGCTTTGTCGGATACGGATCGAATAAACGCTGTTCGGGTGCGCCGCCACGATGTCTTCGAGGTTCTTGAGAACCGCTTTTTGCTCAGCGGGTTTTAAAGTCAGGAACTCGCCGTACTGGAGAAAATAGGCAAACTCCCGACTGTTCTTGATCTGATCCCAAACTACAAGGTCTTCTCCCACCGGTTCGGTCAGGATGACCTGGATCGGTTCAGATTGAAGGGTCTTGCCCCCTTGTCCAGGAAGGTACAGGACGGTCTTGATCGAATACAAACCAGCCTCCGGAAAGGCGTAATCGCTCATTATCCTCTCTTTTGCCAGCTGCTTACTTGCGAAATCACTAAGCCCAGCCACTTCGGGTTTCACATTCCAGAGAACCGTCGCGACATCCGTAAATGACTCGCCTGGTTCAAGCGCGTGCGGAGGCTCGAGACATCCATCTACTTGGAAGCGAGATCTGCTCCCGTATTGTCTTTTGAAGGGTCCACCCGCAAGTGAAACATGGATTCCCATGTACCCATCTTCGATGCTTGCGCAAGGGGGCGAAATGGTCTTTCGAGAGCCTTCATTAACAAGCTTAAAATTTAGCCGCACTGGCTCACCAAGGAGATAAACCTGTTGAGGTGTGTTAATTACAAGCTTCAACTTTGACCAATCGTCTCCTTTCCTCGTCGATCCTTGTTCGTTTTGGGCAAAAACCATGAAGGAAAGGGCTGCCAAGAAAGCAAAAGATATGAAGTATATTAGTCCGATTTTCATTTTGATTATTCTCCTAAACCTTTCGACTCGCTAACTGTCGATGATTACGGATGCGTCGTGGTTCCAATCCTAATTTGCCGTAAGCAAGACGGTGGCAAAGTTCCCGCGGTTCGTGTCGTAGTCGGCTCCATTAATTCACCATCGTCATGGACACACCCAAATAAATGTCCGACCTCGTGAGCGACAGTGTAAGCGACGCTAACCGGACGGCTCATCCAATCTGTTGGGTATTCTCTGGCTCGACCCACTTCCGTAAAAAGAAGAGCTCCCCGACCGTTCGTTTGCCTCGCTTGAACATCAGCTATTCCCCATACAGTATCCAAAGCCCCATTAACTGTCCTGTTTGGATCACCATCACGATCTTCACTGTACTGATACCCTCCTAGAAGATAAATTGTCCAGAACTCGACATTCGCTTCTGTCGCAATATTGTTGAAATTAGCTGGGTTGTTGAAAATGATTGACATTTCAGTGTTTCCCGTATTGATCTCGAAGCTGATGTTGCTGCTTTCCCCGGCCGTTAGATCATAGACGGGGCGTATGTAAGCCGCTGCAAATACATTCGATGCTATGCTGTCGCTGTTTGAGATCAAGGACGTGTCCGGCCGCGGAATGTCTTCATTGGCGTCGCCATCGAGAGCAGTACCATCGTCGTCGTTGAAATCATCGTCATCATACAGTTCGAAGTCGTCCCCGCTAGAATACGAGATCGATGATCCCATTGGGTCCAAATTAGTCACCGATACAGTACTTGCAGAATTCCCGTCAACACGGAGCATCGCGGATGTAGGCCCAGTAATAAATTTTAACCTTCCCCGCTCAAAACGATTAACTTCCATATTTTGTAAGGTAACTGGGATGGTCGCTTGACTCCTGATTACCCCACTGCTTTGCGTTGATCCGTTTAGGAAATTACCTTGAGATTGCCCCATCGAATCGACTTCGATGTGCAATCGTCGCCACACGGTCAGCATCTCGCTCCGGCAAACCAAATCCGTACCGTCGCAGTTGGTTTCGATCGTAGCGCCGTTGCTGGTTACAAGGTCGGTACCGTTCACGCCGACACCAGACACCGCATTTTGATCAACGCCGGCAGCGATAGCGAAGTTGTCTCCCGGCTGTCTGGTAACCGTGAAATTAACGCTGGCTTCGCCACTACTATTTGTCACGGCGGATGTTGCCGAGAGTTGGCCGGCACTATCCCCGCTAACGGCTCCGTTGTTGTCGCCGCCAGTAGTGCCGTTAGGGTCGATCGTCGTATCCGTCGACGGATCGTCTAGGTCAAAGTTGCGAAAATAGACTTGAATGCCTGCTTGATTTTCCGCGAGCCGCGCAGTAACCCTGATCCGTTGTCGATTCACCTGGTCGTTCGGCGTATCGTCATCGGGAAAAAGGCGTTCACCTCCTCCTGCATTGGGGTTTGTGTCAATTCCCGTGCTACCAGTTTGGATAAGCTGATAAGTTACACTTGTGACATTTGCAAGGGGAGGCGTCGTGATACAATCATTTGATGGGGGTAGAGATTGGTTTTCCCCCGAAGCACAAGCAGGGCGCGTCGGCACCGGCCGTGAGCCGGTCAGCATCGGGTAATATACGATCGAGAAATTGTGATCTGCGTCAATACAGATACGATCGTCCGGTTGCGGGTTCGAAAAATATAAAAAAACTTCCGCCCGCCCGTCGCACACTTCCGCAGAATCGGTGGCAACCATGCCGTCAGCATCGCTAGTCAACGTCGCGCTTACAATATTCTCTACAACGTCGCAGTGCCCCGACGGCTCATCGGTATACGAGTATCCAACGACCTCATGCGAACCCTCGTTGTAATCGATCTCTGAAAAGCCGAAAGAGGCTGTCTGAGTGTAGGGATTTTCAGTAATGGTTAAGCGGCGAACAATGTTCTCGCGAAGGAAAATTTCAAGCCTGTCAAAAGCGCTTTCGCCTAGAAGCTTGCGGATCCGCTCACGGTATTCAAAAAGCTTCCGATCACTCGACGTATCCAAACCACGATGCTCGGAGCGATTGCTTACACAACCCAATTGGCTTTTCGACATTTTGAGCGTAATCCTTTAACGTTCTAGCTTGCTCGAAAGTTAAACCAACCTTTCGTTGGAGGTAACTACCCAAGAATTCGGCACGCTGTGCCCCCCCCCCCCGTGGTTCGCTTGTTTGGTGGCTTCTTTTTCGAAGCTCAAAAGCATGCGAAATAATTGCTGATATGCAATTTCTTCTGTATTGCTCAGACTTCTATTACGCGGGTGAAGATTCAGAATATCGAATCCGAATCGATCAGCTCGAAGATCATGAGTGTATTGAAACAAACGGTTCTGACCGAACGCAAAAACCGCTGACAGACAAATTAGCAATACAGCCCGAGCGACTACCTTTCCGTTCATTTCTCTTCCTCCCGCCGTATGGACACCTCTATCCAAGCGGAATCATAGATGAATATCGTAATTTGTCAAGAAATATTTTTCGTCTGCTATTCCCACCCAAATCGCAAATAAATGCCCCTTTCTGGAAATGGAACCTTAATGGACGTTTTCTTTAAATGAACGGAAGAAAAGCGTGTAAGAGCACAGTGGCAAACAAAACCTGCCGATGTGGACGCCCGAAGTCTATTCACATTCTCCAATTGAGTAAGTTTCCAAGGAAACCGCATCGGAAAGCGAGCCGACGCGGTTTTTTGGCATTTTGAGCAAACTACAAGCTAAACCATTCAAAACAGGTGTGTTACATTAGGTCTTGATCTATGCAGCCTGTTCTTACAGCCGCCCAAATGCGCGAGGTTGACCGCCTCACGACCGAAAAATACGGCACTCCATCGATCATTTTGATGGAGAACGCCGCCAATGCCGTCGCGCGCGTTATCACCGAGAAACTCGGCGGTTCGGTCAAAATGAAAGAGATCCTCATCCTCTGCGGCCCCGGAAATAACGGCGGCGATGGAGCCGCGTTGGCGAGAATGTTAGCCGACGCAGAGGCCGCAGTGGCCGTCGTCCTGCTCGGCACGCTCGAACGCACAAAAGGCGACGCGCGAACTAACTTTGAGAAGCTCGTCGCGATGGCCGACCAGCCCAACCTCGAATTCTTTGAAGCCGGAGACGTTGCAGATGCATCGAACCTCCTGAATGAGCACGAGTGGGGCGAACTTTCCTGCGTGGTCGATGCGGTTTTCGGAACGGGCTTGAGAAGCCCGCGAGATGACGTTAATGAACTGGTCGCGAGTTTTCCAGATGCTCTGCACGTCGCGGTCGATATTCAGTCCGGGCTAATGGCCGACCGTGCGGACGTGGAAGGCACACAATTTCGGCCGCCTGATGTTACCGTAACTTTCACCGCCCCGAAGCCTGCGAACGTTCTGCCGCCGGCATCGAAGTTCAACGGCGAACTCGTCGTCGCGAACATCGGCTCGCCAGAAGAGCTTGTCCAAGGGCAGCACCCTCAGTTGTTCCTTGCAGAAAACGCGGACGCAAAGGCCTGGTTGGCGAGAACTGGATTCTCGAGCGACTCTTACAAGAACGCCCGCGGACACGCGGTCGTGATCGCCGGGTCGGAAAGCTATTCGGGAGCAGCGGTCTTGGCGGGAAATGCCGCGATGCGTTCGGGCGTCGGCCTGGTGACACTAATAACGCCGCACACGTCAAAGGATTCAGTGGCCTCGCGCGTCTTGCCTGAAGTTATGATCCGCGGCGTCAAAGAGACCGAGGACGGTGCGATCGCGGAACGTGCGTTCGACGAGATCCACGACCTTCTCGAAAAAGCCGATTCCATCGCGATCGGCTGCGGATTATCGCAAAGCGAGAGTACTCGTAACTTCGTTAAGAAGGTCGTCACTCGTCGTCGTCAGCCGGTGGTCGTGGACGCGGATGCGTTGAATTTGCTTTCTCCGGTCTCGGAACACTGGCCGCCCGCTCACGCAGGCGGTTCTGACAAGAGTGCCCTTACTAACGTGCGGGCTTATTCAACGCTCGGGGCAGCTCACGCAGGCGGTTCTGACAGCATTCCGTTGATCCTGACGCCGCATGAAGGTGAGTTTCGACGGCTGATTGGCGAAGCTAAGAACCACCCCGACGATCAGGGAAGCATTGAAGCCGACCGTGTTGCGGCGGTTCGCGAGTTTGCGACAACGCACAATGTTATTCTTGTACTTAAAGGAGAGCGTGTGCTGATAGGTGCTCCCGATGGCCGCGTCGTCGTAAACCCGACAGGAAATTCGGGCCTCGGCAAGGCGGGAAACGGCGACACTCTGACGGGCATTCTTGCGGGCTTTACGGCTCAGGCCGTCGCGATGAAGATCGATATTTTCGAAACGGTCGTGGCAGCGGTTTACGTCGCGGGAATGGCCGGCGACATCGCGGCGGCGAATTACGGCAAACGCGTTATGACCGCGTCCGACGTGCGTGAGTGTTTGGTTGGCGCATTTGCGGTCCTTGAAAAATAAGGATGGATCCGATCGCTCTTTTACAAACTTGGATCGACGCGTTTCAGGCACGCGATGTCGAGCGTGTTGTTGCATGCTACGCGGAGGATGCTGTCAACTTTCAGGTCGCCGCAGGCAAACCCTCGGTCGGCATGGAAGAGATACGGACCGACACGGCGAACTTCTTCAGGGCGTTCCCCGATGCGTGGTCGCGGGTCGAGAACCTATTCGGCGACGGCGATCGAGCAGCATGGGAATGGGTCGGCGGAGGTACATTCCTCGGAGAATTTGCAGGCATAGAGCCGACGGGAAGATCCTTCGAGATACGCGGCTGCGGCTTCTTTACTTTTCACAACAGCCTTATCGTCTATCAGCGTGGCTATTGGGACAAGCACTCTTGGTTCGATCAAATCGGGATACCCATTGGATGACCGGTAACTTCATCTGCAATACGCCGGAACAAACGTTCGATCTCGGCAAGAAGGTAAGCTCCGATCTTCGCGTCGGCGATGTGGTACTTTTGTCGGGCGAACTTGGCACTGGCAAGACCTTATTCGCAAAGGGCATTCTGCACGGGCTGGGCTACGATGCAGATGAGGTAACAAGCCCGAGCTTTACGCTGGTCAATCTTTATAGAACGAACGGCCTTGACGTTTACCACATCGACCTCTGGCGGCTCGACGCAATGTCCAACGCATCAGATGCCGTTGGACTTGACGAGATCTTGGAGGATCCGAAAGCGATCGCGATCATTGAGTGGTCAGACCGACTCGCTTCGATGCCGGCCGCAAAACGAATTGTCGAAATATCGGTATCGGGAGACGGAGACGACCCGCGAGTGATCGACGTGAGTGTTCGCGATGCGCCAGACCGCAGCGGCTAGCGAGATGGATCATTTGAAGCGGGCTTCTTTGACGCCTTCTACTTCGCACCCGTACTTGACGGTTAAGCCAGGATAGCTGTTCGGTTCAACCTCCAACTCACCAACTCCCGATCGCTGTTCCGCAATCTGAATGTCATCCGGAGAGCCTTCGATCTCAACAAAGACCCCGAACGGAAGCTCGTCGATCACAACCTCGCAATTGGCAAACCGCCATGCCTTTCGACGCTTTTCGTAAACGAGAGAAAGGCGATAGCCGAGCCTGCCGAACATCGCCTCGACTGCAATTGGATCAGCGATCTGTGTTTCATATTCGAGCCGGGCCTTGAATCCATCCTCGCCGACCGCCTTCTCTTTGTAGGTTAGGAATGAGCCGTTGTCGCTTCGTCTGAGACGCAGCACCGCATTATTTACATCGAGCTGTCCGCCGCGATAGAGCAGATTTTCCTCAAAACGCTCGTATAGGAAAACACCGCCGCTGCCTTCAAGAAGAGCGGCCAGTTCGACGGCCCGCTCAGCCGTTATCCGATACTTCTTCTCAGTTTCGATGGGCATTGTCTTGTGATATCTGTCGATAGTAAAGGATTCGTTCCCACGGCGCCAAACTTGACGCGGTATCACCAAATCTACGATACTTGAAAAAAAGGTCAAGTATAATACCGACCTTTAGGAGAATCTATGCCCTATCCAGAAATGATGATCCACGGAATGCGCGCTGAACTCGCAAACCTTGGGATCGAAGAGACAAAGACGAGCGAGGCCGTTGAGGCCGCGGTCAAGAACACCGATGGCACGCTTATGGTCGTCGTAAATTCGGTTTGCGGATGCGCCGCCGGCGGCGTTCGCCCAGGCATTGCGATGGCGTTCCAGCATGCGGCCGTAAAGCCTGATCGCTCCATCACTGTGTTCGCAGGTGCTGATATCGATGCGACCGAGACCGCACGCGAGTACTTCACCGGCTACGCCTCGTCTTCACCGTCGATCGCGTTCTTGAAGAACGGAAAATTAGTAAAGATGTTCGAGCGTCGCGATCTCGAAGGCAGGCCGCCGCAGGTGATCGGACAGGCTCTCGCAGCCGCTTTTGAGGAAGTGGCTAGCGGAGAGGAAGCGGCCGCGGCCTAGCCGAAACTTGCTTTTCACGGAAACTGACCGGCTCGGGTTTTATCGCTCACCGGTCTTTTTCTGTTGAAAGGGTCCGCCGCAAAGGGCTAAAATAACCTGTCACCAGTTTTTGTGGTCACGCCCTGCTTATAAAATGTCCATCAGCCAGCGCCAACACATTCGATTCTCGCTCGACATTCCGGCGACGATCATCACCAAGTACGGAGAGCGGCAGCAAACTCGTTTGCAGCAAATAAGCATTGGCGGCTGCTTTACCGGCTGGGAGGAAAATATCTACGTCGGCGACGAATTTCGGATGGAGATCGAGCTGCCTAACGGGAATTACCTTCCGCTTTGGTGCAAGGCACTATATCGATTCGATCATACTGGCCTTGGCGTGAGATTCCTGAACGTAACTCAGTTCGAGCAGGAACTGATCTCTTCTATCATCACGCATCGCCTTGACGAAGAAGGAGTGCCTGTCCAGGTCGATCCGTTTCATACGCCGCCGTCATTCCTGAACGAACACCCAAGCCCTCGCGTTACCGACATCCGAGCCAAGACCGATAGTATTCTCGACAAGATAATGGCAACCGAGCAATAAGCTGCAAGGAGCCTATTTCGGCTTTTCCTGGTTAGGCTGCTTTGGACGGATGCCTGTGTATTGGGCTGACGCAAGCTTCCATTCACCGCCGATGCGACGGCAGACGAGCGTGATCCGAAGGCTTCGCGGCGGCATTGGTTTTCCGGCGATCGCGGCGGCGAACGTTTCCTTGACGATCACTACGGCGAACTTGCTATAAACACGTATCGAGTACTCGCTGAACTCCACCTTTCCCGAGATACCGCCCGGCGGTTTCATTTCAGGCTTATAAAATCCAAGCACCTTGTCGCGGGGATCGAACTCCCCAAGCGGCGAGATCTCGATATAGTCGGGCGTCAAGATGGAATCAAGCGTCTTAACGTCGAACGCCATCTGTGCATCCGCCAATCGCTGGACCAATGCCTTGAGCGCGGCTTCATTCTTACCGTCCGTCTGCCCGAACGAGGTGACGGATAGCGTGACTAAGAGAACAATGAGAAAAACTATACGGATGCCCATCATAACCGATCCTCCTGTAGGTGCAGGAATGGATACGAAGCGATCGGTCGGTTTGTTCCGACTTGGGAAACGACGCACGGACGAAGGATCAGAACAGTTCGTCCATCAACTGCTCGAGGTCCTTGATGCCGACGATACGTATTCCGAGAAGTTTCTCGAGGCCTTTACGGTTTGATTCCGGAATGATGAGCTTCTTGAATCCAAGTGTCTGAGCTTCGCGGGCACGTGTCTGTGCCTGGAGCACACCGCGAACCTCGCCGGTAAGTCCGACCTCGCCGAAAACGGCAGTTTCGGGTGGAATAACGAGATTGCGGAAACTCGATGCGACCGCCGCGATCACGCCGAGATCGGCCGCGGGCTCATCGACCTCGAAGCCGCCGGCAACGTTCACAAAAACATCGTCCGAAGCAAGCTGCATCCCGAGACGCTTCTCCATAACGGCGATCAAAAGCGATGTGCGGTTGTGGTCAAAACCCTGCGTCATCCGCCGTCCCGAGCCGAACTTCGTGCCGCTTGCGAGTGCCTGGATCTCTACGAGCATCGGCCGCGTGCCTTCCATGCAAACGGTAACGACGGAACCGGTCGCGTTCTCGGGACGTTCCTGAAGGAAGAGCTCCGACGGATTGCCGACGGCGATCAAACCCGTGCCTGTCATCTCGAAAACACCGATCTCGTTGGCGGCACCGAAGCGGTTCTTTGTCGCGCGAATGATCCGATGATTGTGATGCCGATCGCCTTCGAAATAGATCACGGTATCGACGATGTGCTCAAGCGTCTTTGGGCCGGCGATCGATCCTTCTTTTGTAACATGGCCTGTGAGGAAGACAGGCGTGCCGGTTTGCTTGGCAAGCATCATCAGCTGAGAGGCGACTTCGCGAACCTGCGAAACGCTGCCCGGTGCCGATTCGATCGCAGGGCTGAAGACCGTTTGTATAGAATCGACGATAACGACATTCGGACGCATCCTTGCTATCTCGTCCAGAATAGCGACAAGATTCGTCTCGGGCATAATGAATAGCCCGTCGGCCTTAAGTCCAAGTCGAGCTCCGCGAAGCTTGATCTGGCGTTCGGACTCTTCGCCCGAAACATAAAGAACGGAAATGCTGCCCGAAACGAGCCGTTCGGCCATCTGAAGTACGAGCGTCGATTTGCCGATTCCCGGCGCACCGCCGATCAGAACGAGCGAACCGGCGACGATGCCGCCTCCCAAAACACGGTCGAACTCATCGATGCCCGAAGCAGTGCGTTCGTCCTCGTCCGATTCTATCGATGTGTAGGAAAAGGCTTCAGCTGGGCGGTAGTTGACGGCGGACGCTGCCCGTTTACCCGCAGCGGCGGGGCGAAAACGCTCCTCGGCGAACGTATTCCATTCGCCGCAGTCAGCACACTGTCCGAGCCATTTGCGCGACTGTGCGCCGCAATTCTGACAAACGAATATGGTCGCCGGTTGTTTTGCCATCGTAATTGAGGGAACAGGATACCATTTCCGACATACCTGACGGGAACAAGGAGTGCCCCGTCGCGGGCGGAACGGAAATAAAAAACGGTGTGGAAAACCAGTAAGCGGTTCTCCACACCATTTGTCAGCTATCAAAGGCGGCTACTCAGGAATGTAGGCACTTGGAACGGGCACGTCCGTGCTAACACCCCATATCACGCCGGTCAAGGTCTGATCCGAGCTCTTCAGCACGTACCAAAGTCCGGTCGAGCCGCGGAAGACGGCAATGTCAGTCGTACCGTCACCATCGAAATCTGCCGGAGCCGGCACATCGGACGACAGCCCGAATGGAACGGCGATGTAGGTACCGCTCAAGCTCTGTTGGATCCACCAGACACCGTCACGGTAGATCGCGACATCCTGTCGGCCATCGCCATCGAAGTCACCCGCGACCGGTTTGTCGGTCGAAAGCCCCCAGCTTTGTATCGAAACGCCGCCATCCGAGCTGCGTAAGATATACCAGGTTCCGTCGCGATAAACGGCAAGGTCGGTCTTGAAGTCGCCGTCGTAATCGCCCTGAACAGGCCGATCGGTGCTGATACCGAACTGCAGTGCAGTGGTACTGCTATCCGAGCTTCGCGAGATCCACCAGACACCGGTAGATGGCCTGAAGACCGCAAAGTCCGTCTTGCCGTCGCCGTCGTAGTCACCTTGCACGGGCTTGTCGCCGGCGGTTCCCCAAGACTTCGTAAGGATCGAGTTGTTCGAGCTGCGACGAACCGACCAGACACCGGCATTCGGATCGAAGACCGCAAAGTCAGCCTTTCCATCGCCGTCGTAATCACCCGGTGCCGCAACGCCGTCGATAGCGCCGGCAGCGGCGATGTCCAGCGAACCGTCGCTTGAGTGGAGTGCGTACCAAAGCAAGCTGCTCGGGCGAAAGACGCTGAAATCCGACTTCAGATCGCGGTCGAAGTCGGCCACATACGGCCGATCTTCGTCAACGATGACGCCCGCACCTTGGCCGTCCGTGATCGTCGTGTCCACCGACGGATTGCTCAAGTTCACAAAGAAGAATTCATTCGCTTCTTTGGTCGTATCTCCGGCCACCGGAACCGAGACCGTCTGAGTTCCCGTTGCGGAGAAATTGAGCGTTCCGCTAGTCGCGGAATAGTCGCTGCCCGCCGTGGCGGTGCCGTTCGAGGTCGCGTACTGTACCGACGCGATCGTCGGACTGCCGTTTTGTCCGACAGGCGGGGCCGCAGAGGTCAGCGTCACGTCGAACACCATGTTCGCCGAACCGGAGTTGCCTTCCACCAATCGTGCATCGCTGATGGCGACGTTATAGGTCAACGCCGGCACGTCATCGTCCACGATCGTCTGAACTGCGGCGGATGGTGTGCCTAGCGTTGCACCGCCCGTGGGATTCGACAGCGTGTAATTCAACGTCTCATCCGGCTCGTCCGTTGTGTCGTTGCAGATCGTCACGTTGAACGTCTTGCTCGTTTCACCGTTTGCGAACGACAAGGTTCCGGAAGCATTTACATAGTCAACCGAACCGCCGCACGAAGCTCCGCCGGCAGCGGTGCCGTCCGAGGTCGCGTAATCGACCGTTACAGTACCGTCACTGCCGCCCGTGCGGGTAACGGTAACTACTGCGTCGCCTCCTGCCTCGCCTATCGAATAGGTCGCACTGCTGAATTGTAATGAACCCGGCGACCCCATTGAGAGGACTTCGTCCGCACCAAGATCAGGAGGCGTCTGCCGAATATCGCCGTCAATGTCATCGGCCACTCCGACGCTTGCACCCGAGGCCTGCATCGGCGAAGTCACCTGCAGATGCAGATCGCTGCTGGAGACGAACAGCGGATCCACCTTCTTGCTGGAATCGTCATTCAGTCCCCCCGCCGATAACGGGCTGGTGTACGAACGGAAGTTCGTCGCGGGAGTCGTCATCGTCGGATCAAAATCGGCAAGCGCATATTCACCCGTGCCGAATGATGTGCCGACCTGCGCCATACGGTTGTTCGCATCCGAACCGACAAAGTAGTCGTTATTGTTCAGGGTCAGATTTAGGACTGATGTCGCACCCGAAGGCAAGTAGATCGCGACATTACGAGTCCCGGTCGGATTTCCGCCCGATATCGAATTCACGAATACATTGTTTCGGACATCGACACCGGTCTGACTCGTCCCCGTCAATATGAAGGCTGCAGTGAGATTCGTGTTCGTGACACCGCCCATCGCACCATACATATTGACCGAATTGTGATAGATCTGATGCCCGGTTCCGCTGCCGCTTCTAATGCCGTAAGCACCGAAGGTAACGCCGAATGCTCCTGTTCCGGCGGTCTGGTCGTTGATAACGCCCGAGACAAAGTTGTTCCGGACGATATGGCTGCTGCCGCCGCCGAGATTGATGCCGTAAGCCGCCCAAGACTGGCCGTCGTTCTGCTTGACACGATCGATGCGGTTCTTCTCGATGGTCGCTCCTGACGTGTTCGTGCTGTTCACGCCGACATTAATGCCGTGTGTTGAGGAACTCGAGCGAACATAGCCCTCCACCCAGACCTGATTTTCGGAGATAACTGCGTTCGTCGAACCGTTTGCGGTTATCCCGATGGCGGTCACCTGGTCGGGATCGCCCATCGTCGGATTGCCGATCTGGTTCTTCCGTATCTGTAAGCCGGGTGCGACTGTCGTCGCCGATCCGTTCACAGACACGCCGCGTGCCGCGGTAACGATCCTGTTGTTCTCAACGACCAGATTTGCCGCGGTCGCCGCGCCGGCGACACCCGTTGCAACCGAGGTGATCGCCGTTGGATCGGTCGTTGGACCGGATGCATTGGGACCCAAGAAGATACCAAAGGTCGTATTCTGCGGTCCGCCCGTCGCCGTGGCAGTGCTGACGTTTAGGCCGGTTGCGTTGCCGGCGATATTCAGGTTCTTGAAAACGTTGTTATCGGCACTCGCAACCGTGGTCGCATTGAGCGCAACGCGGATCACGGATGCGAAGTTGACCGTATTCGCGGCAGTGTTTTGAATCGTCAAGTTACGGTTCGTACCTGCCGTATTCGGGTTATCTCCATCAATAGTCACATTGTCCGCACCATTGAGTTCGATCAACCCTCGGCCCTGGACCGACGGCCCGGAAACCGTTACGCCGTCTGCACCGGCACGGATGATGATCGACGTATAGTTCGCACTTCCTGCACCGCTCGCGTTCAAAACGGATGAGGCGGTTTCGGTCGTGTTGGCCATCACGTCAACGGTGATCGCTCCCGTGTGCGTTCCCGCATTGATCGCGTCGATCGCTTCTTTGAGGGTCGCATAGGGTGTATTGCCCGGATTGACCACGACGTTCGCCGGTCCGGCTACATCGTCATTGAGGATCGTAAAGACCGATGTGCCCTGTGCCCCGATCGTTGCGCCGCCCGTCGGGTTGCTCAACGCCAAGTTTACGGTCTCATCAGGTTCGACGTCAGTATCCGGACACGTCGTAACCGTAAACGATTCCGAGGTGTCGCCGTTAGCAAACGTCAGCGTGCCGGAAGCATTGACGAAGTCAATTCCCGCCGCACACGCAGCACCGCCCATAGCTGAGCCGCCCGCTACGCTTGCGTAATCGACCGTGACCGAATTTGCACTGCCTCCGCTACGTGTGACGGTTATTGTTGCCGTGCCTGCGTCTTCGTTGGCCGAATACGTCGCACTGTCGAAGTCGAGCACACCCGGAGTCGCGGCAGTGTTTTCGCCGATGCCCCAATCCGAGAAAGCCGTTATGCCCGTCACAGTTGCCGTGTTCGTCGCATCATTCACGCATGGCCCGCCCGAACATAGGTTGGTCATAATGCCCGCGTCAGATCTAAAAACGCGATAATCGGTTTCGACGCCGTTCACGTCCTCATCCAGATAAGTGAACGCCAGATCGGCCGTAATATTTCCGATCTCAGTTAAATTCCAATAGCGCGAAGTTGAGACCGGCACATTTAAGCCGGGAAGAGTTGCGTCGACCGCTTTGACCGTCAAACTCGACGGACCTGTCGGTAAATTCGTAATAGTAGCTGTCACGGGCGAATAGCCGTTCTGCCCGACGTGATACGTGTACGCTTCCGTCGCCGTGTAACTGCGGCTAAGATTGCCGTCAACATAGCCGTTCGTGCGCGTTGCAGCTCCGTTGTGAATGATGGTATTCGCGTTTGTTTGCACGATTCCGTTGGTTAACGCCAATGCGCCTACAACGGTTATGTCGCCGCCGGTAACGACTAGTGTTCCGCCGACTGCGTTATCGTCGATCGTCCACGAAGCAAGTGTACGGGTCGTATTGATCTCAAAGCCGGTCGGACGATTTGGTGTCGTCGTTCTCAAGTGCAGAGCGATGTGGCCGCCCGAACCGCTGTTATAAACGGGCGAAACGTCGAAGGTTCCGGCGTTGGTCGGCGTTGTCGAATTGCCGATCTGAATAACAGTCGTCGAAGCTGCTCCGTCGCCAAGCGTGATGTTACCGCTGCCAGTAAATCCGCCGTTGAACAAGTTCACGCGATTTACAAATATCGGCGAATTTAGCGTCGTATTATCGCCGGTCGGGCTGTTCGCGCTCATTCCGACACCGGTGAACGGTGTTGCGGCAGTGCCGAATGTTCCGGTTCCGCTGTAAGTCATCGGGCCGCTTGCCGCCCAATCGAACCGCGAACTCGTTCCCGTACCTTGGATCGCGATCGCACCGTTATTTACAACTGTCGCTCCTCGATGGAAGATAGCAGCTCCGTTAGTTCCGCTGCCGACATTCATTGTGCTATTTGCCGGAATATTCAGGCTCGGAGTTGACCCCGTAACTCGAAATGTTTGGGCAGCCGAGCCGGTCCCGACATTAAGCGTGGTCAAAACAGGATTCGTAACGAAAACAACGTTCGCGCTTGTGGAGACGCTGTAATCCAATGGCGTGGCGTTTGAGCTTGGCGTAACCAGCGTGATGGTTCCGCCCGACATATTGAAAGTGTTTGCTGTCGAGGTCAATCCGAAACACGCCGTTGTTGCCGTATTACCAACCGTGCATACGTTTACTGCGCCGCCCGATTGGGTGTAGCTGATCGCGCTGGTCGTTTGCAATCGTCCGGCAATATTAGTTGTGCCGCCTTCAAAAATATACTGGCCGCCGGTGGAGCCGCCCAGTGAGTTACCGGTCGATGTTCCGACATTGAACGTGCCGTCGGAAATGCGAAGCTGACCCGCTACTGTCGGTGAGCCGTTCTGTCCTGCGACCGTAAAATTAGGGTTGTTCAGCCAGAACCCGCCGAGTGCCGGGATCGAGTATCCTGCGGTCGTGAAGACACGGTTCGTAACGTTGGCACTTCCCGAAACTTTGAATGTACCGCTCGTCAACGTCAAGAATCCCGCAGAATCCGTGTTAACCCCGCGAACGGTAAAGTTCGCTGCGGTCAACTCGACAATTGACGATTGCGCGCCCTTATTGACAACGATCTCCCTTACGTCCGTCACCGCCCCAGAGCCGCCGAAGGTAACATTCGGCACGGTCGCGACAAAGCTCAGGATCGCACCCGACGTATCCGAGTTGGTCGAAAGGTCGAGCGTACCGTTGTTATTCAGGTTTCCGCCGAGCGACAGATTATTGTTGGTGACCGTGCCGCTTGTCGGCGCTTGCAAGGTGCCGCCGCTGTCGATCACGACGTTGAACGCAGCCGCCGTCGTAACGTCGACCGTTACCGTACACCCCGAGCCGATCGTGACGTTATCCGTCGAGGTCGGAATGCTGCCGTCGGCCCAGGTCGCAGTATCGCTCCAATTTCCCCCAGAGGCAGCACAGGTGTCGCTGCCCGCAGCACTCGTCGCCTGACTTCCGCTGATAAAAGCACTAATGACGCCTTCGGAAACCGCCGCAACCTCATAAAAGTACGTCGTTCCCGGGATAAGGCCGGTATCGTTGAACGAAGTCGCGTCTGCGGCCGTCTGACCTGCAAAGCTATAGGTCGTACCGCCATCGGTCGAACGATAAACGGCAAACCCGGCCTCGTTAGAGGCATTATCCGTCCAATTCAACTGGATCGAAGATGCCGTTACGGGAGCGAAGTTCAAGCCCGAAGGCGGAAGAGGTACATTCGGCGTAAAGATATAGCTCTTACCAGCCGGAATACCCGGCAAGTTGGTATCGTTCGCTGTCGTATAAGAGACCGAGTCGTCAGTGACGGTCACCGATGCGAAATTGGTCGCAGCCCCTGACTGCAATCCGACCGAAGCACCGAGATCAGCGGCTTGAGAGGCAACTACGCCGTCACCATAGACGAACTGGATCCTCCCCGGCGTTGTCGCTCCGGCCGATTCGAAAAGCCACATCTGGAATGTTCCCGCACCTGCTCCGGCACAACTCGTTCCGCGCGAGATCTGCATATTCTGCCATTCGACAACAAGCTTCCGGTTCGGTGCTGTACCGTTCACCTTGTAGTGAACTTTGCCGTTCGTGCCAACACAGAGGTCTTCGAAGTACGGAGCGATCTTCGGTGCGTTGGTGGTCGTTCCCAAACCGCTCGTGCTGTTATTGAACGTAGTTGCAACAACTACCGGGCCTAAGCGCGCCAAACCATTGGCGTTCACAGAGAATTGCGTATGCCTAACCCCGTCATAGAAAAAATCAAACCCGATGTTCGTTACGGGCGAAGCCGTGTCGTCTTGCCCGGCGGCAACAAGCTGTGTTGTGCCGCTCGACATATCATCGAGGGCAACTGAGTTCGCACTTGAGAACGCATAGCTCGATGCGGTTATCAATTGCTCACTGGGCGCAGGAGCAGACAGTTCGGCGATCTCATTCGCCGACTCTTCCTTGCTCATTTCCTCGGGAAAGGCCGAAACACTGCCGGTATTTACAAATTCCTGCGCGTATGCAGAAAAAAGGTCGGAAAAACGTGAAAGACCGCTAGTCTCGGCAAACACCAGGCCGGAAATCGCGGTCAGGACCAATGCGGTCACTAGGTAGCGAACTGAACGAAAGTGTCGGGTCATTTTCTCTTGCTCCTGAGTAGATTTCAGACATAGCCTTGATCCCTTTCAAAAGTGCGACCATTTCGCGGACGATGCTCGAACATGGTCGATGATCCGGCTGTATACAGCTGGATCCGCTCGATTTCGTAAACTCGAAATTCCGGGTTTGGGAATCCAACAAAGGCCAAAGTTTTGTCTTTTGAGTATGGAATATACCCTATTTTCAAATGGTGTCAAGAGCAGAATTCACAATTCGGCGACTCTGTAGAATAAGGCCGCGAGGTCATTTTTTTGGCGCGCGCGATTGCCTGTCTTTGCAGCCACTTTTAGACTTCCGACAATCGAGAGGGTCTACTTTACGGCGGTACCTTTTTTATAAAGAAGCACTTCCTGGATGAAGTCATCGATCTCGCCGTCGAGAACCGAGTCCACATCAGCGGTCTCGTGCTTTGTGCGCGTATCTTTGACGAGTCGGTAAGGATGAAGGACGTAGTTGCGTATTTGCGAACCGAACGAGATGTCCATTTTGCCTGCCTCGAGTTCGGCGGCGCCCTCGCGCCGTTTTTCGAGTTCGAGTTCGTAGAGTTTTGAGCGAAGCACTTGCATCGCGACCGCGCGATTCTGGATCTGCGAACGCTGGTTCTGACAAGTTACGACGATGCCCGTCGGCAAGTGCGTGATCCGAACCGCCGAATCCGTCGTGTTCACGTGCTGGCCGCCCGCACCGGTAGAGCGATATGTATCGACGCGAAGGTCCTTGTCCTCGATATTGACCTCGATATTCTCGTCGATCTCCGGGCTCACGAACATCGACGCAAAGGACGTCTCGCGGCTGCCGCCGGAATTGAACGGCGAAATGCGAACGAGGCGATGCACGCCTGCCTCAGCCGCCAGAAGGCCATAGGCGTAATCGCCCTCGATGCGGAACGTAGCGGACTTGATACCGGCTTCGCTTCCGGCCTGTTCGTCGAGTATCTCAGCCTTAAAGCCTTTTCGCTCTGCCCAGCGAAGATACATCCTAAGCAGCATCTGTGCGAAATCCTGCGCGTCCGTGCCGCCCGCACCTGCCTGGAGCGAGCAGATCGCGTTGTTGGCATCCGTTTCGCCCGAGAGCAAGGATTCGATCTCAGCAGCGGCTACTTCACCATCGAGTTTTGCTATCAGGTCTTCTAGTTCGGTCGCAGACGCCGCGTCCGATTCGGCAAATTCAAAAAGCACCTCGGCATCAGATACGCCGGTTTCGAACGCCTTCTGCCGTTCTAGCGCTTTCTCGATGCGAGATCGCTGCTGCACGACCTTCTGAGCCGATTCGGAATCGTCCCAAAAGCCCGGCTGGGCAATTTGCTCTTCAAATTGTTCTAGCTGTTTTCGTTTCTGAGGCGCGTCAAAGAAACCTCCCAAGTTGGGCAACTTTGTCTTTGATCTCTTCGTGTTTTGCGTGCAGGTCTGTAAGTTCCATTTGTAAAGATACTACCGCAGAAGGGCCGAAAGTCCGCAATGTTCGCAAAGAAGCCAGGACATATTACTTTTCACCTATCCCTTATGACTTATTTCGGAACCGGCTTCTTGCTTCTTACTTCTTCTTAAACGCAAAGCCGACCAAGGCTAGCGTTACGATCGCGCCGAGCCACGCGATCCAATCGCCAAACCGAACATAGAAGGTCATCCTACCGCTGCTCTTGCGGATCGGCCAGATGCGCGTGCCTTCCTCGTAAACCGGCAGCGTATCGGAGATATTACCGCTTTCATCGATATAGCCTGTTATCCCGACATTGGTGGCCCGAAGAACGGGCCGCGAGGTCTCGACCGCGCGAAAGACAGCGTTCGCGAGATGCTGCTTCAAAACCGGAGTCGGGCCGAGGTAGCCGTCGTTCGTGAGCTCGATTAGCACGTCCGCGCCATCGGCGACGAATCGGCGCGAAAGCGTGCCGAAATTCGACTCGAAGCAGATCAAGATACCCGCCTTCGCATCACCGACGGGAAGAACGTCATAGGTTCGGCCGTAGGCAAAGGTTCCGACCAGCCCGGGAAGAACTCCATCGAGTGGGAACGGCATCGCCTCGCCGAATGGCACGAGGTGGATCTTGTTGTACTGACCTGCCTTCTTTCCGTTCGGATCGATCATAACCGCCGAGTTGAAATATCGGGTCGATTCATTATCCGGTTCAGCGGAATTGAAGAGCACCCAAGCATTGTTCCGCCGTGCGAAATTATCGATGAACGTCTGGAACTCGCGATCGTCCGTGTACATATAGTTCATCGGCGATTCGGGCAGTATCACGAGCTTCGTGCCGGACCGAACATCCGCTAAACGTTCGGTCGCAAGCTGTATCTGTCGGCTGCGAAGCTGGTCCAGTTTGACCGCAGAAAGCGGGCTCATCGGAACGTCCGCCTGAACGACCACCGCCGTAGCGGCAAGATCGGTCGAGTCTGACGGCTTTGCCTCGGTCGTTGGACCGATCGCAAAAAAGAATAAGAGAGCTGCCGCCGCGGTCGGGACCGCGACCAACGCAAGCGACAGGATCCGCTTTCTCTCTTGCGTAAAGGCCGACCTCATCGTAGGATCGACCAAAAGGTATATTATTCCCGCCGGAGCAACGAAATACGTACCCAAAGCGAGTAAAGGAACGCGGCGTTCAAAAGCATCTGACGTCGAGGTTGAGGTAGCAACCCTGATAGCCGCGGCGATCAGCGTACTAAAGGCAACGATGTTGAAACTCACGAGGTAAACGCCGCCGACCGCCGCCATGTTCAGGATCGCGTGCGGCGAAAAGGCCTGCGAATAGCCGACCGCATTCCAATTGTTCCCTGTGATCCACAAACGCAGGTATTCGCTAAAGACCCAAACAAAAGGTGCCGCGAGCAGGCTCCACGAACCGCACCTTCTTGAGATCGTATTTAATACTAGTGCAAAGACCGCGGGGAAAAGCCCTGCGATCGAACATGCGATAAAGATCAGCAGATATGCCAATACTGGCGGAAATGCCCCGTAGTGGATCGGTGCATGGGCGAGCCACCAACACGTTCCGAAGAAATATGCCGTCCCAAAGATAAGGCCTAGAGTGAACGAAGAAATGGCATCCCTTTCATCGACGACGGCGAGCAGGAAAGGAACGAATGCGAACCACGCCAACCACCACCAGCCGCTATCGGGAAACGCCAACACGAGCATCAATGCGGAGGCGAGCGCCAGCACGACATTTCGAACACCTGGAAACACTTTTTTCAAAAGTCCGATCACTTGAAAAATTTTACCAGTTTCGACAGACGAAAGCCGTGCGCGCTGACCGATTTGGTCAATTCAATCTGAACGAAAATACGGCAACGTGAACGCGTGTGACGCAAATTGTCACCTTTCCTCTGACGGAAGCTGTCACTTTCACCAATTTTCCGGGACCTACCCTGTCATTTTGAAATAAAACCGGCCTTACAGACGCGCCCTGCGTCACCATGAGATCGCGTTTCATTCAAATTGAACGAACCCCTTTATTTAACGGCATTCCACGATATTTGCTAAATAAAATTAAGAAAGCCCGGTCTCTAGCGAGACCGGGCTTGTATGGTAGGACAACTGAAGGAACGCTCGGAAGGTGTAAGAGCACAGTGGCAAACCGCGCTCGGAGTAGAGTTGGCGGCGGGGTCTTGATAAATCTCATCAAGCTAGCCACTTTTCTCTTAAGCACGTAGCGTGCCACAAATACCCGAGAGTTCCAGATTTTTTTCAACCGGCTCAAGCAGCCCCAAAACCGCCCAAGGGAATTCTAATTATATCAGCCGAGCGGACCGCTCGAACAGCATTATTTTGAGCACCGATCGGCAAGCCGTTCGAGAGCGATCACATCCTCGTTGTTCTCATCGATCTCAGCGGCAGAAGCTGCATACGTTTTCGCTTGCTGGCAGTCGCCTTTCTCAACATAGATCTTCCCGAGATTCACATGTGCCTCGATCATGCGGCTGTCCCAAAAGATCGAGGTCTTGAACGAACTGATCGCTTGATCGATGTCACCGCGCCGAAGGTGGATCTTGCCGAGCAGAAGGTAACTTTCTGCACTCATCGGTTCGCTTGCGAGAATACGCCGAAGAACCGGCATCGCTTCGTCATCCTTGCCGTTTGCGACCATCGTGCGGGCCTTTGCCAAAAGGGCTTCGGTCTCGTTGACCTGCGGCTGCACGGCCGTTTCCTGCTTACGGCTCAAGATCACGGCCACGAAATCCTTTCTGGTCGGCTGTTCGACACGCAGCGGGACATCATCAACGGTCTTGGATCTTTCCCATTCCTTTTGCAGCGAAGCATAGCGATTATTTGCCGTAAGCTTCTGGCGGGCCTGGTTATCGATCGAGGCCGCCAGCGGATCCTTCAGTTCTTCCAATGCTTTTGCGAGCAGAAAGTAGGCGTCGCCGTCATTTGTGTTGGCAGCGATCGCGGCCTTGAGGCTCTTCGCGGCCTCGGCCATATCGCCGCTTATAAGTAGAGTCGCACCGTAATTGAATCGAATATTGTCGTTGTTCGGTTCTGATTCGGCAGCTTTTTTGAGAAGAGAAACGCCTTCCGCGAGCATCGCCGCTGCCTTCGCAGGATTCTTCTTCTCGGCACGCGAACCCTGCACCGAGATCACACCGATTGCGTTATAGATCGCCGTGAGCTTCAGATCCTCGGCGAGAGGCCGCAATATCCCGAGAGCCATCTCAAATCGGCCAGCGCGGAGTTGGATCAGACCGTCGTAGAACGCTGCCTCTGCGTAATCGTCGCCATTGCATCTGCCGCCTTTGACAGCGGATTTCGCACGGTCAACGCATTGCTGGTAGCCGTTTATCACCTGCTCGAAGGCATCCTGCGCCTCGTTCAGCTTTCTTTCGGCCAAATAGAGGTGCCCCAATTCCAAGGCGGCCGCGGAATAAACACCGTCCGGCACCGACTCCGCATAAAGACGCATCGCATTCTTGAAATAGTTCTCGCGGGCGTCCGTCAAGTTCGTCAGAAGGCCTTTCGTGTAAGCCTCGAATGCCCGTGCCGGTACTTTGCTCGCCGACGAGATAATGTCGTTCTGCGAATACGGCAAGGACTTATCGCGTTGGTAAAGGATCTGATACGCGATCTGGCCTTGAATGGACTGCAGATTGCCGAGTGCGTCGGTCAGGTTAATGTCCCGCGTAACCTGCTTCCCGTCGATGTATTCGCTCAGGAAACGCCCTTCGTTCACCCGCACGATCTTTGCCGTGACCGTTATCACCGCGGCGTTGTCGCCCTGTGCCGGCGCGATATTGTATGTTCCGGTGATCAGCATCGTCGCACCTTTTTCGCGGGCGAGTTTCAACGATGTCGCAAGGCTCGGGAGCGATGTGAGTGGAATTCGGAGTTTCTGCTGCAGGATCTTTCGTTCGTCATTTGAGACGACGTTCAGCGTCGGCACCTGAAGCAGCTCGCTCAAAGCGGCCGCAAAGCTCTCACCGACCCAATTAAATTCAGCCTTGCCGGACGTATTCTCGAACGGCAGAACCATCACGGTGTCAGTCGCCTGCGTCTGCGAAAATGCCGCTGCCGCAAGCACCACACCGAGGAAGATCGTGAGAAGGTTACGAAAAATGATTCTTTTCATCTCAATAAAAACGAAAAATTCGCCGACTCAAATGATGAGTGCAGGCGAATTCGCGTGCAAAACCCGAAGGTGTGATGCTGAATTTTCCAAAAAAGATGGTATCCGGTACGGGATTTGAACCCGTGTTGCCGCCGTGAAAGGGCGGTGTCCTAACCCCTAGACGAACCGGACACGTACGCGAAAATGCTCGCCTTTCGCCCATTTAGGCGAACGATTAGAATAGCGTAACGGTATTTTTATTGTCAAACTTGCGGAACACGGACGCCCTTGTCCGCCTCTTTTCCGCTCTGCTATCCTTACTTATGTTTCTCATCTCCAAGCCAACCGAAGCCGCGATCAGCGCTTTCCTCGCGAAGGCCGCGAAAAGCACATTTTCCTACGCCGATGTTGGTGCTACAAGAGGCGAAATTCCGCCCGAGGGCTTCAACGTCGATCACAACCGCAAAATCATCGGCCGCGGGCCGGACGACTTCGAGAAAGCAAAGGGCGCGATCCGATCATGGAAGATGTTCGACCTCGGTTGGGTGCGGCTCGTGCCGACCGACACGCCGATCGAGGAAGGCCGCAATGTGGCGATCGTTGTCAGCCACTTTGGATTCTACTCGATGAGCACGGCGCGCATCGTGTATGTCATCGATGAACCGTCCCGGTTCGGCTTTGCTTACGGCACGCTCGCCGAACACGTCGAAATGGGCGAAGAACGCTTCTCCGTCGAGTTCGACCACGAAACGGAAGAAGTCTGGTACGACCTGCTCGCCTTCTCACAGCCGAACGCCTTCCTCGCAAAGCTTGGCTATCCTATCAGCCGCTACCTCCAACGCTCGTTCGCCCACGACTCGAAAGCCGCAATGCTCCGCGCAGTCAACTCAAACAGCATAGAGCCAAGTCAGAACCGGGAGCGATAGCTTAGCATTAAGTCCCAAATCACGCTAAAATCGCCTAACAGATGAAGCGAGTATTTCTGATCGACGCGATGAGCCACGTCTATCGGGCATTTTTTGCTCCGATGGGGATGAAGCAGGAGCCGCTGCGTAACAGCAAAGGCCAGGTAACGCAGGCTGTTTTCGTCTTTACGAATATGCTGCGAAAGCTCCTGAACGACGAGAAGCCGGACTACATCGCGGCGGTTTGGGACACGTTCGCGCCGACATTTCGTCACGATTCTTTCGAGGATTACAAGGCGAACCGCGAGGCGATGCCTGACGATCTGGTGTCGCAGCTGCCTTACATCGAGAAGGTCTGCGAGGCGTTCAGCATTCCGGTCGTAAAGCTCGACGGCTACGAGGCGGACGACATCATCGGCACATTCTCAAAGCAGATCGCCGCAAAAGGGATGCAGTGCGTGATCGTTTCGAACGACAAGGATCTCTGCCAGCTCGTGCGTGATCCCAATGTCGTGGCGATGCGGCAGAATGCACAAAATCTTCGGCGAAAGGTTCCCGTTCCGCCGATCGAATGGTGCGACGAAGCTTGGGTCCAGAAAAAGTTCGGCGTGCCGCCCTCAAAGATCATCGACCTGCTCGGGCTGATGGGCGATTCGGTCGATAACATTCCTGGCGCGCCCGGAATCGGCGAAAAAGGAGCATTGAAGCTGGTGCTTGATTTCGGTGGTGCTCGCGAAGCGATGGATCGTGCCGACGAGGTAACGCACAAGACATATCGCGAAAGCCTGCAGAACAACCGCAAACTGATCGAACAGTCCCTGGAGCTTGCGACGATCCATTGCGAAGTTCCGCTCGAAATGGATCTTAACGCTCTTGCACATCGTGCTCCGGATCGAGAAAAGGCTTACGAACTTTTCCGCGAGTTGGAGTTCAAGTCGCTCGTCAAAGAATTTTCCGACGCATCCGCGGGCTTGTTCGACAGCTTTCCCACACACACCGGTGAGGCCGCGGAAAAGCTTATTGAGACAGCTTGTTCCGCCATCACGACCCAAGCTGAACTCGATAAGGTGATCAGAAAGCTGTTCGAGAGCGACGTGTTCGGCTATTCGGTGAACGATTCCAACTCGGACGGACGTTCGAGCACATACGACAAGCTCGCGCCGCTCGGCGTCGGCATCGCACTCGGTAACGGAGAGGCTTTCTATGTCGATCTTGAAAACTTCGAAGGCGGCAGCGCAAAGGCGATCGGCCCGCTTGGCGACATTCTGACGAACAAATTCCTCGACAAGGCCGCATACGATGCGAAAAGGGTCAACGGCACATTGCTTAAGCTCGGCATCGAACCGACTGCCGTCGCGGACGACGTGATGGTCGCGGCCTATCTTCTCGACCCCGGCCGAACGAACTACCCCATCGACTTTCTAGCACAGGCGTATCTTGACAGCGACATCGCACGCTCGATCCCCGAGGGCATTGACGAAGCGGCGTTCCGAACGGCAGAACTTGCCGATATCGCCGCACGCGTTGCTCCCAGACTGCGGCAGAAGATCCGTGAGAACGATCAGGAACGTGTTTATGCCGATATCGAACTCCCAATGATCAGCGTTCTTGCGGACATTGAGCTCGTCGGGATGAAAGTTGACGGCGAAGCCCTAGTTCGTTTCTCCGCGGACATCAAGGAGCAGCTCGAGGCCTTGAGCAAACGGCTCTTCGAACTTGCAGGACGCGAATTCAATATCGGTTCGCCGAAACAGGTCGGCGAGGTCTTTGCGGAACTCAACATCGAAACAGGCAAGAAGACGGCGACCGGACAGATATCAACGAGCCACGATGTGCTCGTCGAACTCGCCCAGACTTACGAGATCGCGCAGTTGATCATCGACTACCGCGAAATGGACAAGCTCCGTGCGACCTATGCAGAGGCTTTGCCAAAAATGATCCGCGATGACGGCCGTATCCACGGCTGTTTGAATCAAACGGTCGCGGCAACAGGTCGCCTTAGTTCGACAGACCCGAACCTGCAGAATATTCCGGTGCGTACGGCTCTAGGTCAGGAGATCCGTCGTTCCTTCATTCCGGAGAAGGGCAAGAAACTCATCTCTGCCGACTATTCGCAGCTCGAACTGCGCATCCTCGCACACATCACGAAAGATGCAGTGATGACGAAGGCCTTCCAGGACGGCGAGGACATTCACGCAAATACTGCGCGCCTCGTCTTCGGCGCGACGGACGAGAAGGATCTCAAAGAAAAACGCCGCCTTGCGAAGATCGTTAACTTCGGCATCGCGTACGCCGTCGAGGCATTCGGGCTTTCGACCCGTGTCGGTATCTCGCGCGCAGAAGCCCGCAAGGTCATCGATGATTATTTTGCAACATACAAGGGCATCCGAAAATATATGGACGAGATCCCCCAAGAAGCCAAGAAGCACGGGTTCGTGATGTCTCTGTTTGGCCGCCGGCGATACTTCCCTTCGATCAATGACCGCAACTTTACGGTTCGGGCGAGACAAGAGCGCGAGGCGATCAATATGCCGATCCAAGGCACGGCGAGCGACATCGTCAAGATCGCAATGATCAACGTCGAGAAAGCCCTTCGGCGTGAAAACCTCGATACGAAAATGATCATGCAAGTTCATGACGAACTTCTTTTTGAGGCGCCCGAGAGCGAGGTCGAACAGGCCTCCTCTATCATCAAACGCGAAATGGAAGCCGCCGCAGAACTTGATGTCCCGCTCATCGTCGAAGTCGGTGTCGGCGATAACTGGATGGACGCTAAATAATGAATGAGACGGCAAAAGTAGAGCCCGCGACGCCGCGTGTTCGCGTAAAACGGATTCCCGACCGCGGCCGATACGATCGCGACACGATCAATTCTATCCTCGACGAGGCGTTCATTTGCCACGTCGGCTTCAGCACCGAACATGGGCCCGTCGTAATTCCGACGCTTTTTGGCCGCGACGGCAGCGACCTTATAATTCACGGTTCTGCGGCAAGCCGAATGCTCCGCGATCTTTCAAACGGCATTGATGTCTGCGTTACGGTGACGCTCGTTGACGGACTAGTACTTGCACGCTCGGCCTTCCATCATTCGATCAATTATCGATCCGTCGTGATCTTTGGAAAGGCCGAGCTGATCAACGAAAAAGAAGAAAAGGTCAGAGCCCTTGAGATATTGAGCGAACACGTCATTCGCCACCGTTGGAAAGACGCTCGGCCGCCATCGGACAAAGAACTGAAAGGCACGACGGTTCTGCGGTTGCCCATCGAGGAAGCATCGGCAAAGGTCCGCACGGGCCCACCGAAGGACGACGAGGAAGACTATTTGCTGCCGATCTGGGCCGGTGTTGTGCCGATCCATACGACTTTCGGGATGCCGATCGCCGACGAGCGGAATCTTGAAGGTATCGAGCCGCCCGAATATTTACCGCAAGCTCGTTGAAACCCGCACTTCCTGCTTTGCGTAAGCACTTAGATTCTATGAAAAGTTTGACACGCTTCGGCATAACGACTGTTGTGCTTGTCATCGGAAGTTTGTTCACCGCACTTGGCGCTTTTGCGCAGAGCGATATGGGAAAAGTACCCCGCGAATGGCAGACCGTCGCTGAAAAGACGAACTACGACCGTACCGGCACATATGATCAAGCGGTCGCCTACGCCGAGAAACTCGATGCCGCGTCGCCTCTGATCAAATACACGACGTACGGCAAAAGCGGCGAAGGCCGCGATCTTCCGCTTCTTATTGCCGCGAGCGATGGAGCTTTCACACCGAAACTTGCACGCGAACAAGGCAAGGCGGTTCTGCTCGTTCAGGCCGGAATTCACGCCGGTGAGATCGACGGCAAAGATGCCGGATTTGCCCTGCTTCGCGATATAGCGATCACTAAGACGCGCACGAAGTTGCTCGACCACGTAGTTATCCTTTTTCAGGTCATCTATAACGTTGATGGCCACGAGAACTCGAATCCGTATATGCGTTTCGCTCAGAACGGACCGGCCGAGATGGGCTTTCGCGGAAACGCGACCAACCTAAATCTCAACCGCGACTATATGAAGGCCGACGCACCCGAAACCCGCGGCTGGCTAAAGCTCTGGAACGAATGGAACCCGGATGTATTTATCGATTGCCACGTTACGGACGGCGCCGATTTTCAATACAACGTCACATACGAATACGCACATTTTCAGGAGGTCGACCCAAAGATCAAAGATTGGATGGACGAACATTTTGACAGGAATGTCGTCCCCAAGATCGAAAAGGAAGGCAACATCGTAACCCACTATGTCGAATTCGCCGGCCGCGAGATCACGAGCGGAATCGCGACGTTCATCGCAACGCCCCGATTCTCGACCGGATACACACCGCTGCGAAATCGTGTCGGACTCTTGATCGAAACCCACGTCTATAAACCGTATAAGTCGCGTGTTCGCGGCACTTACGACACGCTTCGATACTTCATCGAAGAGATCGGACGAGCTCGCGAAAGCCTCTTCGCCGTCGATACGATGGCCGACACGCAGACGGTCGAACGCGGCAAGACCTACGACCCGAAGCGGGAATATCCGCTGAGCCTTTCGGTGACCGACAAGGCGACCGAAATGAAATTCAAGGGCGTCGAATATTCGATCCAAGACTCTGATATTTCCGGCGGCAAGATGCTCGTTTATGGTTCGACGCCGAAAGAGTACACGATCAAGAAATATGACGAAGGCCGCGTTGTTGATTTCGTCGCACCGCCCCTCGCATACATAATTCCGCCGCAATACAAAGACGTGATCGAGGTGTTGAAGCTGCACGGGCTGAAAACGCGAACTATCCGCAAACCGCTCACGATCGAGGTCGAGAGCTACCACCTCACGGAACCGAAATGGGCAGCCTCGTCATTCGAGAATCGCATCACGCTGCGCACAAAACCTGTCGCGTATAGCGAAAAACGAACCTATGCGGCCGGCTCAGTTATCGTGCCGTTGGATCAGGAAGCGGCGAACGTCGCTATCCATTTGCTCGAACCGGCCGGACCGGATTCGTTCGTGCTTTGGGGCTTCTTCAACTCGATCTTCGAGTTGAAGGAGTTTGGTTCGGGCTACGCGTTGGAGAAGCTCGCACGCGAGATGCTCGCCAAGGACCCAAAACTCAAAGAGGATTTCGACAAGAAATTGCTGGATCCGAACTTTGCCCGAAACCCGCGAGCCAGATTGCAGTTCTTTTATGAGCGGACACCATATTTTCTCAACCAGAAACAAGGTGTCTATCCCGTCGGCCGGATCATAACTCCGCTAAAATAGATCACGTGAGCAACCGACGATTTCCCTCGTGGAGCACCGTGGCCGTTGCGACAGTCTCACTTGCTGTCAGCAACGGCCTCTCGATCGGCGGGCTTCCGCCGTTCTACAAGCCGCTGCGCGAAGAATTTGTCGCGACCGGTGCGATCGCCGCCGCGCATGCGGAAACCTTCATAGCGAATTCCGCCAATATCACGTTCCTGCTCTCGGGAGTCTTTTCGCTCATCGGCGGCTGGCTCGCATTGCGTTTCCCATTGAAGAAGTTAATGATCGCGGGCTGTGTCTTGCTCGGCTGCGGCCTCGTTCTGCATTCACAAGGTGAAACGGCGAACGTGATCTACCTAGCGCGTGCACTGATGGGAGCTTCTTTGGGATTCATCGGCGTCGCTCCATGCGTAGTGCTTGTCTCACGCTGGTTTGAAGAAGGCCGCGGCACCGCGCTTGGAATTACGCTGGTTGGTACAAGTCTTGGCGGGGCACTAATTCCGCTGCTTGCGTCGCCGCTGATAGCGGACTACGGATGGCGGCCGGCGATGGCAATCTTAAGTGTCCTCGTGTGGTTCGTTCTTTTGCCCGCCGTTCTGTTCCTCGTAAACGAACCGCCCGATCCCCGGTCCAACAAAACTGACAGCGGCAAATCCGGCGGAACTCGTTGGACCGGTGCCCTGCGAACGCCTATCTTTTGGGCGCTTGCCGCCTGTTCGGCACTCGTCTTTTATCCGATATTTGCGACGAGCCAGCAGTTTATCCTATACCTTCAAACACCGAAGATCGGGGTCTCGGCAGAGACCGCAGCATTCGCACAATCTGCGCTCTTTGCGATCAGCATCGGCGGCAAGTTCCTTGCCGGATTCGCGAGTGACAAACTCGGGCCCGTTCGCGTGATGACGTTCTGCGCGGCCCTGCTTTTTGCCGCATCGCTCGTGCTCTTAAACTTGACGGCGAGCACCGCACTCGTCTTTCTCCTGCCGTTCGCATTGGGTTATGGCGGTACGTTCGTGCTGATCCAGCGTCTCGCCTCCGACCTTTTTGGCCGCGCCGATGCAGGCCGCATCCTTGGCACGATAACGCTGATCGAGGTGATCGGCGCAGCTATCGGCGGCAAGATCACAGGCTATCTCGCCGACCTTCACGGAGGCGACTACACCGTCGCATTCTATGCGGTCACGATAGCCGCCGGAGGAGCGTTCGTTGCCGCCGTCGCCGTCGCGATCCTATCGCGAAAAGGCAAAATTGGAACTTGAACTACTTCTTCAACCACGCGAGCAGGACGACGGCGTCGTTATGCGCCTCATCCTTTGCGGAATAGACGAGCGTTACAGTTTCGCGTTTCGCCATCTTCCGGATTGAATCGACCAGTTCTGAGTTGGCGGCAAGTTCCTTCTTGTATCGCACCTGGAACTCCTTCCATTTTTCGGGATCGTGCCCGAACCACTTTCGAAGCTCCGTACTCGGCGCGATCTCTTTCATCCAAAGATCTATGCGTGCTTTCTCTTTTGAGATGCCCCGCGGCCACAGACGGTCGATCAATATCCGCTTCCCGTCCGAGACCGCAGACTCCTCATACGCTCGTTTCATACTCAAAGACATAAGAAGCACCTTCTTTTCGAGTATAAACCTTGAACCTTAATTCACGCATACTCCCGGCTCAGACGTGCGAGAGCGAGAGCACCGATCGCAAGGCCTAGATCACGCAGTGCGACGTCGAAATAGCCCGGGATCATCAGCAGGTTAACGATGATCGCGAGCAGCCAAAGCATCACCACGTATGCGAAGATCTTCGGCCGAAGGAACACACCAATGCCCGCGACGATCTCGATCACGCCGACGACGTACATAAACTCGTGTCCGTGTCCGCCGAGAATGTTGTTTACAAAGCCCGGCAGATATTGATCCCAATTCACAAGCACGTGGAAGAACTTGTCGAGGCCTGCGGCGATCGGGGCGACGACAAAGGCGAACTGCAATAGTCTGAACGCTTGATAGCCTGCGGATGCGGTCTTTTCGGCCGAGCTGTCTTCAGCGATAGCTCCCGATGCTGTCATTATTGTTTCCATTTTTCCCTTCCTCTTTTTTGGTTTAATTCAGCGAAAACTCATTTGCTGTATTCGAAGAATATTCTCATCACACTAATAAGTCAAGTGTTATTTTGACTTATTGTGATATTTGTCGAATTCTGTTATTTTGGAATTGAGGACATTATGGCCCAGACAAAGTTTGATGAAAGGTTCTTTTCGAGCACACGGGGCCGCATCGTGCTGGAACTGCGTGCCGGGGACCGCACGGTCAACGAACTCTCTGACGCGCTCGGCATCACGGATAACGCCGTACGCGCTCACCTTTTGGCGCTCGAACGTGACGATCTTGTGATACAGAAAGGGATGATCAAGGGTTTTCGCAAGCCGCATTTCGCTTATGGACTTGCCGAAGATGCGAGACATCTTTTCCCCGCTGCGTATGACTCGCTTCTGAACCGTCTTCTTGCAGGCTTCAAGAACAGCCTCACACCGAAGGCCTTTCTAAAGACCTTGCGCGAGGTCGGCAAAGGCATCGGCAAGGACGCTCCCGCAGGTTCGCTGACGACTGCAGGGAAGAGACTCGAGGCCGCTGTTTCGACGCTAAAAGAGCTCGGCGGAGCGGCTGCAGTGATTCGTGAGAATGAAAAGGTCGTTATCGCCAGCGAATGCTGCCCGTTCGCGGACGTGGTTGCCGAACATCCGGAGGTATGCAAGGTCGCCGAAAGCCTCGTCGCTGAGATCACGGGCGAGGAAGTTTCAGAGTGCTGCGACAGAACCGGTCTGCCAAAATGCCGCTTCGAGATCGGCCAAAGCTGAGCCTATGTCTCGTTGAGCGGAGCCGCTTCTACTTCCCCTCGACAAAGTCCTCGAAGATGAAGCCTCCATCTCGGACCTGTTGCTTGAATTTCTCGATCGTTGGATATTTGTTTTTTGTATTTACGGCACGGTGGATCAGCCGCATTTGCCCCGGCAGGCCTTTTGGTTCGAGAGCGTGCCAGCCCGGCTGCTTTGCGCTCCATGCGACCATCTCTACGATGATCGGAATAAGGTCTATGCCGCGTTCGGTCGCCTCGAAGATCTCCTTGCGGCGATCGTTCGGATCCGGCCTTCGCAGGATCAAGCCTTGCTCTTCGAGGTATTCGAGGCGAACCGCGAGAATATTGGTTGCGATCCCTTCATCGCGATCCAGAAGCGCACCGTAGGTTCGTTTTCCCCAAAAAAGTATGTCGCGCATTATTACGAGCGACCATTTATCGCCGAGTATCTCGACCGCAAAGTTCACCGGGCAATCAGAACGCATAGGGATATTTGCCTTCCCGTCCATAAGAAACGAATATAACATACTTTGCATATTGCAAGCAACCTTCCTTGCATATCACAAGCGGTCTGTGGTAGATTCTGTTTCTCAAAGGAAATTTAAGGAGTAAAAACATATGCCAAAAATGAATCCGTACTTGAACTTTAAGGACAGCTGCGAGGAAGCCTTCGAATTCTACCGCTCGGTCTTCGGCGGGGAATTTACGATGATGATGCGAATGGGCGACACCGATATGGGAATGCCCGTTCCGGATGAAGCAAAGCACCTCATCATGCATGTTTCGCTGCCGATAGGCGACAACGTCCTGATGGGAAGCGATGCGCCGGACGGCCTTTGCCCGACGCCTTTGACCGCCGGGAACAATTTCTCGGTCGCGATCTCGGCCGAGAGCCGTGAGGAAGCCGATCGCATCTACGCCGGACTGTCGGCCGGCGGCACCCAGGCAATGCCTATGCAGGTGATGTTCTGGGGAGCCTATTGGGGAATGTTGACCGACAAGTTCGGGATCAACTGGATGGTCGATCACTCGGAAACTCCCGCGGGTTGATCATCTATCGGCGAAGACTTTACTTGAGCGGATCCGCGTGGTCCGCTTCTGCATTTCAAGCGAGGAAAAGCAAATGACAAATGTTTCGACAAAAGCCCTGTGGGCTGGGCGTATCATCTCCGCACTTCCGATACTTTTTCTTTTGATGGATGCCGTCGGCAAGTTCGTAAAGCCCGAACCCGTCGTCTCCGGCACGATCGCTCTCGGATACAACGAGAGTGTGATCCTCCCGCTTGGAATCGCGCTTCTTGTGTGCACGATCCTTTACGCCGTGCCGCAAACCACCATCCTCGGCGCAATTCTGCTGACAGGATATTTGGGCGGCGCGGTCGCAACACACGTTCGCATCGGCAATCCCGTTTTTACGCACATGCTTTTCCCCGTTTATCTGGGAATAATGATCTGGCTTGGCATCTATCTTCGGGATATTCGCGTACGATCGCTCGTCCCATTTCGCTCAAGGGCTTAGATTTGTTACGCTCTAAGCCCTATCTTGTTGTAGGCACGATTTATGGATCAAAGGCCGAGCGAAGCAGAGGTCGAAGAAGAAAGTCCCGCTGAAAAGCCGAATTCGAAAGCGAAGAGATTCGACCGCTCGATCGTCGAAGGGCCGTTGACGTCTGCCGTTTGGAAGATCGCGTGGCCCGCGGTTTTCACGAATATCATCAGCGGCGTGCAGGGTTGGGTCGATCACATAATGGTCGGCCACCTGCTTGGCTACAAGGCGAATGCCGCGATCGGCGTCAGCTTTCAGATCTTCCTTGTCGTGATCGTTTTCGTCTCGTCGATCTTTATCGGAATGAGCGTTCTGGTTGCGCGATTTACAGGTGCGGGCGATCACGAAAAGGTGAACCGTACCGTCTATCAGGGCTTTCTTACCTGCTTCTTCATGGCGATCGGCATCCTCGCCCCGATCGGCTATTTTGCCGCACCGCATCTTCTCGGATTTGTGACACACGATGCGACCGTCATCGAGGATGCTCTTCCCTTTTTGCGGATAATGTTCACGTGCAGTTTCGGGATGCTGATCTACTTTATGCTGAGCGGCGCGCTGCGTTCGGCAGGTGACGCAAAGACCCCGATGGTGCTCGGCATCGTGATGACGGTGCTGAATCTCATTCTGAACATTATTTTCATCCGCGGGTTGGGCCCGATCCCGTCTTTCGGGGCTGCAGGTTCCGCGATCGGCACTTGCATCGCGTCAGGAGCCGTCGGCCTCTTCTCGCTCTACAAGCTTTACGCGGGCAGTTGGGTCGTTGGCTTCCCAAAAAGCGGCTTCGCGCCCGACTGGGGCATCATTCGCGAACTCTTTCGCTTCGGGCTGCCCGCCGGCTTTCAAGGCGTTGCGATGAATATCGGCGGCGTTCTGATGCTGACGTTCATGGGCTCGGTCACGAATGGCGCCGCGGCCCAGGCCGCGTTCGCGGTCGGCTACGGACAGCTCTTTCTGCTGGTTACGTGGTCGTCGAACGCGCTGATGGGTGCGGCAGGTGCCGTCGTCGGGCAAAACATCGGAGCGGGATATCCCGATCGTGCGGCGCGGTCTGTGCGAATCGCGTCGAGATTCGGCCTGATCGGAGCCGCTTTGGTCGGGTTTGTGTTCATGTTCTTTCCTTCCGCGATGCTCGCGATCTTCGGGCTTACAGATCCTGTGGTCGTCGAAGTCGGGACGACGCTGCTCCGCGTGTTGAGCATCTCAGGCCTTTTCATCACAACGGCGCTTTCGTACACAGGCGGCCTGCAGGGAGCGGGCGACACGAAAAGTCCGCTCTACATCTCGATCATCTCCCAGGTAGTCGTGCCGCTGAGCATCTGCTTCGTGATCCGCGAAACGAGCACGCTCGAACCCATCCATATTTGGCTGGCCGTGCTTGCCGGCCACGCGATACGCTCGATCCTGAGCGTTGTGCGGTTCAATCAAGGAAAATGGCGTGCGATAAAAGTGAACATCGGCGACCAACCTGCCTAGCAAATTAGATCTGTGCAAATCGTGCATTTTGTGCATTTCGTGCACTTTGTGCTCCCGCCCGCGAATCGGAATAAACTATAATCGTTCTCGGCTCGCAAAAATTGGAGTCGAACTCACACGCTATGAAACCAAAATTCCTTGCTCTTATTCTTGCGATCGCGGCCGGTGCTTCGACCGCGACTTATTTCGCAACCGGGTCTGCGGCGCAAAAGGCTGCACCGGCGGTAGATAATTCGTACCAGATCTCCGGTGTGCTGTATATGCAGAAGGCCGGTGAATATCGTGCTCTCTGCTATCAGGCGTTCAACATCGCGCGTCTGCGGCTCGATGCCGACTTCGAGAAAAAGAACTTGAAGCATCTGCCGAAGGCCGAGCGCAAGATGCTGCGTGCGATCATGGTCGATATCGACGAGACGGTACTCGATAATTCGCCTGCGCAGGCGTACGGTATCAAGCACAACAAAGGATTTAACCTCCCCGATTGGTACGCTTGGGGCGATATGCGAAAGGCGAAGGCCATTCCCGGTTCGGTCGAATTTCTGAATTACGCACATTCGCGGGGCGTCAAGATCTTTTACGTGTCGAACCGCGACGAGGTGCAAAAACAGGCGACGATGGACAACCTTAAGAAGGTCGGGTTCGAGGAAATCACGGACGCGAACGTGCTTCTTCGCCAAAAGGAATCGAGCAAGGATGCACGCCGCGACGTTATCCGCAAAACTTACCGCATCGTGATGCAGGTCGGCGACAATCTAGATGATTTTTCGAGCACGTTCGAGAAGAAGTCGGTCGAGGATCGCTTCGCGGCCGTAGATGCGGCGAAAGAACACTTTGGCAAGGACTATATCGCCCTCCCGAACGCGATGTACGGCACGTGGGAAAGCGCGATCTACGGCTACGGCCGCCTTACCGACGAACAAAAGGCAGAAAAACGTGCCGCCGCCCTCGAATTGCCGTAGGGAGAATCAAAAAATGAAACTGCGAAAAAATTGGGAAGAGCATCTTCGGAATCCGCCGCCTGGCAGCAAACCTTTTGAGGCAAAAGAGTTTGGCGTTGATATGGAAGAGCTGATCGCGAATCTAAAACTGACTCCGGCCGAACGTATTAAGAAAAACGACCGCCTCTTGAATGAAGCTCGTGCACAAGGAATTGACTACGATCATTATCCAGCGTGGGACCTGTCTCGAAGGCCAAAATAATGGAACCTGCCACCGAGGACGCCAAAATAATTGTTCTCTCTGAGTTCTCTTTGAACTCTGTGGCAAAATAGCGTTTATGAGAATTCTTGTTACGGGTGGAGCGGGTTTTATCGGCTCGCATCTTTGCGAAAGGCTGATCGCGGACGGCTCGGAGGTTATCTGTCTCGATAATTTCTTTACCGGACGAAAGGCGAATATCGAGCACCTTCTTACGCATCCGCATTTCGAACTTGTGCGGCACGACGTTACCGAGCCGATCCTGCTCGAGGTCGATCAGATATACAATCTCGCGTGTCCTGCGTCGCCCGTGCATTATCAATACAATCCGATCAAGACCGTCAAGACGAACGTGATGGGCACGATCAATATGCTCGGCCTCGCAAAACGCGTAAAGGCGAGGATCCTGCAGGCCTCGACGAGCGAAGTTTACGGCGACCCGATCGAGCATCCGCAGACCGAAGGTTATTGGGGCAACGTGAATCCGATCGGCCTTCGCAGCTGCTATGACGAAGGCAAACGTGTCGCCGAGACGCTGATGATGGACTATCACCGTCAGAGCGGCGTCGATACGCGTATCGTGCGTATCTTCAACACTTACGGGACGCGTATGCTCGAAAACGACGGCCGTGTCGTTTCCAATTTCATCGTTCAGGCATTGCGTGGAGAGCGACTTACGATCTACGGCGACGGCTCGCAGACGCGTTCTTTCTGCTACGTCAGCGATCTTGTCGAAGGGATCGTTCGGCTGATGAATACCGAAGCTGACGACATTCACCTTCCGGTGAACATCGGCAATCCCGGCGAATTCACGATGAACGAACTCGCCGACGAGATCGGCAAGGCCACCGGCCGCAAGATCGAGATCGACTACTTGCCTCTGCCTCAGGACGACCCAAAACAACGCCAACCGAACATCGAACGCGCCAACAAACTGCTCGGCTGGGAACCAACCGTCCCGCTCTCCGACGGTTTGAATAAGACGGTCGAATATTTTAGCGGACGGACTTTGCGTTAGAAGCAATTCTCGCAAAGTCGCAAAGAGGCAGAGAACGAGTAGATCCTCTTTGCGACTCTGCGTCTCAGCGGGAGATAGGGTCTAAACGGCCGTTGCCATCCATAAAATTATTAATTATTAATTCATAATTACTAATTAGAATGTAGAATGTTTTAGTATTGAAGGCTTGTAAGAGGCGTTTTAAAAAAGAATATTATGAAGATCCTCATTACCGGCGGTGCCGGATTTATTGGAAGCCACCTTGCGGACAAGCTGCTTGCCGAGGGCAATGAAGTTACGGTCATTGACGACCTCTCGACCGGGCGTTATGCGAATGTCGCTCATCTTGAGGACAAGCCGGGATTTCGTCTGCTGATCGACACTGTGCTGAATTCGCGTTTGATGGAAGACCTCATTCGCGAGACCGACCGCGTCTATCACATGGCGAGTGCTGTCGGTGTCCGTCTCATAATGGAGCGTCCTGTGAAGACGATCGAAACGATCTTTCGCGGCACGGATGTCGTGCTCGGATTTTGCTCGCGTTACAGGAAGCGCGTGCTTGTGCCGAGCACTTCTGAGGTTTACGGCAAGGGCGTCTCTGTTCCCTTCCGCGAAGAGGATGACCTTCTTACCGGCGCGACCGACAAGCATCGCTGGGCATACGCCTGTGCGAAAACGCTTGACGAATTTCTCGCTCTCGCTCACTGGAAAGAAACACAGCTTCCGGTTGTCGTCGTTCGGCTATTCAACACCGTCGGGCCGCGTCAGACGGGGCAGTACGGAATGGTAGTGCCGCGTTTCGTTCAGGCGGCGTTAAAGAATGAGCCGATCCCGGTTTACGGCGACGGTGAGCAATCACGCTGCTTCGGGCACGTCGCCGATGTGGTCGAAGGGCTGACAAAGCTGCTCGACAACCCGCAGTGTTTCGGGGAGGTCATAAATATCGGCAACAATGAAGAGATCTCGATCAACGGGCTCGCAAAACGCGCGATCGAACTGACCGCGAGCACGAGCGAGATCAAGTATATGACGTACGACGAGGTCTATGGAGCAGGTTTCGAGGATATGGCTCGACGCGTCCCAAGCCTCGAAAAAGCCGAACGGATGATCGGTTACAAGCCAACCCGAACCCTCGATGACATCATCAATGATGTTGCGGCCGAATTCCGCAGCGAAAGGCCGGACAGCTTACAAAATGCTCAAGCGTAACTTTTTCTCCATCTTTTTGACGATCGGGCTCGTATTTCCGCTTGCCGCGTTCGCACAGTCAAGCGGCGTGAAGGGCCGCGTGCGCAATGTTGATTACAGATCGATCCCGAACGTCGAGGTTACGGCCCGCGTCAACGGCAAGGTCGTCCGCTCGACCAAATCCGACAAGCAGGGCCGCTTTACGCTCGCTCTCGAACCGGGCACGTACAACATCGCGTTCGATGCGAAAGGCTACGGCACCGGCGTTAAGTACGACGTCAAGGTCAAGGAAAATGACTTTCGCGACCTCGGCAGCAACCTCCTGATGACGCGCGATCAGGGTTCGCTAATTTTGGTCAAGGGCATCGTCTTTGACAAGGACAACTTGAGCGTCGAGCAGGCGACCGTCGATCTTTATGAAATAAGGTCGGACGGCTCAACGCGAAAGGTCCAGACGGTTTATACCAACCGTGCGGGCGAGTTCGAATTCAACGGTCTGATGAATGTCTCGAAGGTGCGCGTTACGGCGTCCGCAAGCGGCGCTACGGGATCGAACGTGATCGACACCGATTCGCCGCAGGTTTACCGCACCGTCATCAAACTGGAGATCGAACGAAAAAAATATCATTTGTGATACGAAAAAAGGACGGTCGTTTGGCCGTCCTTTTTCCGTTCTGCTGAGATAGAGGATCCTAGTCGCCTAGCATTCTCATCGAGTAGTAGAATTGACCGAAATTCACCGCACCGATCACGCGGACGCGGATCCCGAAACGGAGCGACATCTTTCGATTGAAGATCTTGTTGATCACGCTTTCCGGAAGGCCGACCGCACGCCAGTATGAACGCGAAAAGCCGCGGCTGCCGACAGACGCATAGCTCCTGTATTCGCTTGAATACTCATTTGCGGCCAGCGACCGCTGGAGCGTGGTGCTGCCGCCAAGCGAGGTCGTGTATTGCCCGTTCATCGGCTGGCCGGTCGAGGGGTCGATCGCAAGCGGATCGTTCAACGCCGTGCTCACAAATGTCACGACCGGTGAGTAGAACACCGTATAGTTGCTCGCAAACCCGTTCGCATCGAACGCGTCAAAGCCCGGATTGTTGTTCGTCATCACATAGAGCGTATTCGAGACCGTGTTCTTCGGGATCGTGTATTCCCATGCCGGATCGTAGAGCACCTGTGTTTGGTTCATCGGGGCAGATGGCGGGTTGTGCACGATACACTTGTCGTCCGCGGCGAGCGTCAATCCAAGTTCGTCCTGCAGAACCTGTGCCGAACAGCTGTGATAGATATAGACCGTTCCTGCATAAAGCGAACCGAGGAATTTGACGTTATTGCCGAAAGAATCCGGATCGTCATATGGTGACGGGATCGTGGCGAGGTTTGCGGCTCCCGGTGCGGCCTTTGCACCAAGCGATGCCGAAAGCAGAGGGCTCTTTTTTGCGATCTCGATCTGCTGGCGAGCCTCTGCCCTTATTTGGTTCAGTTCCTCGCGGGACAGGCGGCCATCTCCAAATTGCTGGCCAAAGGCCGCAACCGACATCGCTGCGATCGCGGCAAAAACAAGAATACTTCTCATGTTCATATATTGGTCTCCCAAAAATTTACTTTTGAATGAAGCAAGGCCGGAGTCTTAGCTTCTGGGAATAGACGGCGAAAAAACATCCTTTTGCCGCCATTCCCGAATTTTTTTCTCATCCTCAAAACCTCGCAGGCCCTTTATTTTCCTGCCTTCTGGCCGCGAAGAAGAAAAAACGAACAAAAGCAGAACTTTTGTCAAGGATTTCAATCGACGGAAGCGTTCATATTCGACGCATACAGGCTTCGACCGGAGATCGAACGCATTTCGAAACGATCGGCCCCCGGTTTTAATTCAACAACAGACCGCATTTAGTGCAGAAGGAGGACACTAAGATGAACCGATTGTTCCAGATCACATTGATCTTGGCCGTACTGATATTCGCAATGTCGCCCATATTTGGGCAGCGTTTTTCCGCTTGGTCCGATCCCGTCAATATGGAGTCGTTCATTCCGGGCACAAGCACGGAATTCAACACGGCATACGGCGACGGATGCCCGATACAGGCTCCCGACGGATTGAGTTTTTACATCGCCTCGAACCGTCCGGGCGGCCTCGGCGGCCAGGACATCTGGGTTTCGACGCGTGCAACTACGACCTCTCCGTGGGGAGCCTTCGTGAACGTCGGCGCGCCGATCAACAGCACCGCGGACGATTTTTGCCCGTCGCCGGCGCCAAACGGAAGCTTTTATTTCGTTTCAGCGCGCGCGGAGACAGGTGCGTGCGGCGGGGCCGATATCTATCACACCACAAAGCACGGCAGCACTTGGGATACTCCCGTGAATCTCGGTTGCGAGATCAACAGCCCCGGCACGGAATGGAGTCCGTCGTATTTTCAGGATGAAGAAGGGCACGGCGTGCTGTATTTTGCGAACAATCGGCCCGACGGGCACACGCCGGGCGGCACTGACCTCGACATTTACTATTCGGTCGATGGCGGGCCGGCACAACTCGCACCCGGCGTGAACACGGAGTTTGATGACGGACGGCCGAACGTTCGGCACGACGGGCTCGAGATCGTGTTCGATTCGACGCGGCCCGGCACGCTCGGCGGCCCCGACGTCTGGACAGCGACACGCAGCAGCACGTCCGCAGATTGGGAAGCGCCGGTCCATCTGCCGGCACCGATCAATAGTGCGGCAGGCGACACGCGCGCATCGCTCTCTTGGGACGGCAAGCAAATGGTCGTCGGCTCGGCACGTCCGGGAAGCGAGATCGGTTCGAACGGAAGTCCGTCGGGCGACGTCTGGGTGATGACGCGCGAAAGGCTCGCCGACAAATCGGTCGCGAGCGCTGATTTCGACGGCGACGGCATCTCGGATGTCAGCGTGTTCCGCCCATCGGACGGCACATGGCACGTCATCGAGAGCGGCACCGGCCAATACGTGATGCAGCCTTTCGGAATGAGCAATGATAAGCAAGTTCCCGGCGACTACGACGGCGACGGCAAGACGGACTTTGCGGTGTTCCGGCCGTCGGACGGCAATTGGTACATCCGCTACAGCTCGGACGCATCGTTCCACGCGATCCATTGGGGCCTCGCGACCGACGTCCTCGCACCCGCCGATTATGACGGCGACGGCAAGACGGATCCTGCGGTCTATCGCAGCGGTGTTTGGTACATTCTTCGCAGCTCGGACGGAAGCGTTGACTATCGCTTCTTCGGAACGGGCTCTGACATTCCGGTCGCATCAGCCCAATAGCGGCCGGATATAAAGCAGTTTGCCGCCTCCTTCATTGGACGCTTGAAGGAAGCGGCAGACTGCTCTTTACCTCAGCCCGCCCGCCCCAGCGGCTCGGTCTGCTCGGAGACAAAGCCCGTGTTCGCCGTCCGTTTCGTTACTATACTCCGCCTATCTGGTCTACCGAACAGAAACGACCAAGTTGCCGTCGATATTCTTGACGGTGCCTTTTGTGCCCTTTGTGATCTTCCCGTTTGCGTCCACGATCAAGTGTCCCGTCAGCTTAAAGGTTGAGAAGTTGAGATCGACCAGCATCGTGTCGGCGATAACGGTCGTGTTTCCGAAGGTAAGTATGCACTTGGTATACGTGCTGAAGGTTCCTTCGATCGACCGTTCTGCAAATTGCAATAGGGCATCCGCCCGGCTTTTCTGCGAGATTGAGAAAGCGATGTCGGCCTGTGGTGGATTCATTGTCGCGGGTGAACGCAGGCCGTTCTTTGTCACGACCAGGGCAACACTCACAATCCGAATGGTGGGATAAAAATTCAGTTTTTGCTCTTCATCCGGCTTTATTTCAATGCTGGCCCGCGTAGCCTTATAAAACCATTGCCCATAACCGTCGCGCGGCAGGGCACTCATCCTGCAAATCCCTGGCGGAAGGTCGAGCGAATAGTACGCGTTTGCTCCGATCTCGGCCTCAAACTTCTTTCCGTTACACTCGGCAACAACCTTCGATGGGATGTACGCGAGGTTTCTGTCATAAACCGAGCCGGTCACACGTCCAGTCGGTGACAGGACAGTACTTTTCTGCGCTTGCGCAATAGTGGCGAGAAGCACGACCGCCATGACAACGCCGCCTAGAAATTTCATAGCCGTACCACCAACCTCAAAAACACGCTTTTCGAACAAGCTCTGCATTTGCCCTTGACTGAACCCCATCGTCCTTGAGGTCGCTTGCTAAAAATAGTCTAGATGCCAACATCCTTTCCGACCTGCCTCAGCATCTTTTCTATTGGAGTTAAGTCCTTCTTGTCTGGCGCGATTACCAGGATATAAAAGACCTTGCGCTGCAGGAGAATCGTAGATCCGACGCCGCCGTAAGCCGTACCGTAGCTCCACCAACGATCGAGCTTGACCTTTAACCGAGGCTGAGGGGTACTAGACGCCATACTCTGCCCCAGCAATAAATACGACAGGTCGTTCTCAAGTTCTTTTCGCGCCTCACGAACGGATCCGTATTGTTCAATGCTCAAATAGATGTCGCGATTATCGGCCAACTTAACCTCAATCGTGCAATCTGAACTGAACAGATCATCCCTCAACAATTTGCCATTCCATTCATCCGCAAGGAATGCTTTTCCCGCTTCTTGGCAAAACTTCTCGAGTTTCTTACTCTGGGCCAGACCCGAGTTGACGAAGATCAGGCATATCAAGAAGGCGGCGCTTAACCCGACGCTCGCAATACTCATTCTACGGTGTATAGATTTCATCTCGTAACCGCTCGTCCCCGTTCACGCAACTCCGCAATAACCGCCTTCCGGCAACACATTCCTCGTCAACGGCGTCCCATCCGGCAAAAGCGTCGCAACACTCACCGCCCTGAGGCGGACTATATATTACCGGGAAGCAAGCGTCATCAATCAGACTGATCTCCACGGTTCCGCATTGTTCGCCGCGGAGCGGCAATGCTGCAAGCTGTTTCATGGCTCTCTGCTCGAAGATCGGTTTCAGTTCGTTCGAGAGGTTTTCGAAAGACTCGCGTCTAGACTCTGTATTAATCGATTTGCCGGACGGAGTGTAATAGTAGGAGGACCAAAACCTCATACTGCTTGTGTCAACATCAATTACGAATATGCCTATTGTTTTCTCACGATACCTTGCTCTGACAGTCGCTTCTTTGACACCGAGATCTTTCATCCGTTCCATCCAAGAGTGTGTTATCCCGTCACCCGTTCTGCCTTGATGAATCAGGATCAAAAGCGGACTTTCTCTATCGAGGGTCGCCGCACGACGCTCATTGCGGACGCGGCATACCTCAGGATCAGTGACCGTCTGACATATGACAGAACCCGCAAAAAGCTGAAAGAGCCCAATAGTCATCAGAAAAAGTCGATTTTTGTTAGTCATCGTCCCGTCGTTTACTATACTCAACCCGCGTCCCACTCACCGGATCAGTCGTCATCCACATTATCTTGAGAAGTCCTCGATCCGGACCCTAGCCAACGGATGATAGCTGCTATGGCACGAAAAATGAGTGCCGGGATGCTCGTAGAGATCAGAACCACCACCGCCAAAAAGATCCACAAACTGACTGAAGGCACCAAGCCATCACCGTGCCCCAGGGCGATGGAGAGGGCGATCGTACCAGCAAAATACATCAGCGTTCCGGTCAATGCGGCAAGGACGAGAATCGGCAGGCCGCCGGCCTCCGTATTACCTCGCCAAAGCAGAATGGCAAGATAGGCGGCAGCAAAAACCCCGCAGGTGATCGCGAACCCGAGAACCGGAAATGGTTCGTCCGGCGATGACATCCTTGCAGCAATATTGAACACGTATACAAGCAAGAAAAGGCCGACAAAAGATCCGGCAATATCAAGCACCGCCCGCAGCTTGTTTATGCTCTTCATCAACAATCCTCTCACCGCAAAACCTAGCTCCGACAATGCTTCACGATGCGGGCCGCTACTTCACAGTCAGCACGACCTTTTCGCGTCGCACACCCTTACCGTTGTTGAGTTTGAACGTGACTGTCCATTTACCGACAGGGATCGCCCAAGTGAGTTTCTTCGTCTTCTCGTCGAAGTCGCGGCTGTCAACATAGCCGCCCCGACGCACAAGCTTGCCTTTGTAAAACAGATCATACCGTAGATCGTAGTCGCCTTTCACAAAACCACCGGCAAACAGCTTCGCAAGATCGATCTCGACCTTCTTATAAACAATGTGCGGTCGAATGTATTCGAGTTGATAGACAAAGTCAGGATCCTTAGGAACCTTTAACCTCAGCCCGCGAAACTCCGGGAATTGTGTCAGGTCGTATGAATCAACGACAACACGCGGTATCCCCGCTACTCTAACTTCGATCACCAGCCACGCATATTGTCCGATAACAGAATCGCGTAGCTCAAATACTCCCTCAACTCCGGTCTTTGAGCAAGGAAAAACATCACCGGTGCGGCCTCCCCGAAAGCAAACAAGTGCATTGGGAATCGGACTACTGGCACTATCCACCACAAGGCCACCGGCACTAATAACATGAGGCTTAGCATCTTGTGCTGGCGTAGAAATGCTTGACAGCAAAATGAGCGGCAGAGCCCAGAGCTTAATTTGTCGTCTTGTCCGGAGCATTATTTTGTTTACCACGCGGGGTCAATCGTCAAAGGTCGATCATCTCAACACCTTTGAGTTTGATCTCGATCGGTGCAAGTGTCTGCGGCTTGCCTTTGACAACTTCAAAATAGTTAGTCGAACCTAGAACGTCCTTCGAGAGTTTCGTTGGAAACTCAAACTTTTGGAATTGCAGCTTCCATCGGCCCTCAGGGAGAGAGACGATGACGCTGGAGCTGGCTAGATCAACTTTGTCCAGCCGCGGGCCGACCGTGCTTTCGCCGATCATTTTCCCATCTTTGTTGAGAACACCACACCAAACTTGCTGCCATTCTTCCTTTGTCAATTTCCGTCCTTCGGTACGGATAGGGATCTTGACCTTTTCATACCAAAATTGCACCTGAATCGCCCCAACATCTACCATGTCAGAATCACTTGTTACAACAAAAGGCCGGCCAATGAAAGTTTCGTCGTATTTTGGCAAAACATCAAAAAGTTCGGAGATCGGCGACCATCCAAGAGCGCCTGCACTAACGTAGATACGCCAATTCTTAGGCCGGTCCATATAGTACGAAAGTTCAAAACTCCCATCCGGCTTTGTCACGTCATGTGGTTGAGGATTCACACCGCCTTCTGCCGGGATCATCGTTACATCGGCACCGGAAACCGGATGCCCGGAGTTATCAATAACGGTCCCGATAAACTTGAAGACTCGCCCTCTCTGCGCAGCGACGCTGCCAGCGAGCATAGTAAGCAGAATTGCCGCGATACAAAGCCATTCCGCTACTTTCCAAAGCCTCATCATATTAATCCTCCGTTGTCATTCTTGCGAGCGGTCACTGAAAACTCATCAGTGCTTCTTCAAAAAAGTATCAATCGCCTCCCTGCAGTGATGCTCGTCCAAGACAATTCTTGAGTTTTCTACGGACTTATTTTCATCACCACCATCTCTTTCGATCAAAGTCTTCAACGTCTTCGGATCGTAAACGATATGTGCAAGTTCGTGAAGGACTTGGGCAATTCTTGATGCAAGTTGACCGTTTGGATATTTACCGCCAATTTTGTTTGCAGTTGAGACGATACTATTGAACGGGCCAGTGCTCTGAATCTCAACGTTGGAGAAAAGCATGTACGCCGGAGTTCCATCAGTCGCACGAAAAGGCTGTCCGTCCGCTCCAAAGAGAGATTCATTGCCGTACATGCGGATACCTCCCTTATCACCACTCTCATATCTCGTAATTGGGGCGTTCTTGAGCTGTTCTCCAACTGCGCCTAAGGCAGCTAATCGTATTGCCTTTTCACCAAACCACTTAGCACACTCTGACTCGCCGCTCAAAATCGCTTTGACCGCATCCAATACTTCTTTACGATAGTCATCTGGTGGATTCGGATCGCCGGGGTTGGAGGCGTCGAGGCGTGCGAACACTCCTTCGATGGTGTCGTAACCCGCGTTGACCCGAACGTCCCACTGCGTCGGGCCACTTTGATGCGAATATCCGCTGTCGGCACCCGTTGATCCGCCGCCTGAGGCCGGTTTGTGCGTGATACTGAGAACCCACTGCATCGCCTCTTGTTCCGTCGTTATCGTCGCCTCGTACGAACCTTTCACCGCCGCCGTGCCCCAGGCGTATGTCTCGATTCTTCGCGTATCAAAACTCGAAAACCCGTATATCTGATCCAGACTCCTATCAAAACTCATAAGCACCTTGTTCTGACAATGATCCGGTCGGCCCTGAAAGCCTCCGTAGAACGCATCTGGCACGGAACACTGCCATTCGGGGTCACTCGCAAAGAATAGATGCTGCTCGTACGTCTGGGGTTCGTTTGGCGGCTCGGGATCGGTGACGTCGATCTTCTGCCCAAGCGGTTCGGTCTGCTCGGAGACAAAGCCCGTGTTCGCCGTCCCGTCGTTCGTGTATGAGACAACCGTCCCCGACGCCGGATCGCTCGTCTTCCACGTCACCATATCCCCGACCCCCGAACCCGTCCCACGCAACTCCGCAATAACCGCCTTCCCCGCAAACACATTCCTCGTCAACGGCGTCCCACCTGTGCTTGGAACTATTCCTCGCCGTATTCGTAAAGGGCGAGTTGCCAGATCGCTTTGACCGAGCCATTCTCGATCAGCGAAAGCGTTCCGCGTATCTTTATCCGAGGAGCGGCTCCCGTGTTTCGAATGATATGCTCGACATACGCGCCTTTGAAGCAATACTTGACCCCGCCTTTTGCTTCCGTCTCAAACTCGATATCCCGATAATATTTCTCGTCACCAATTGTGACAATTCCCAATTGCGCCTTTGAGAACGCGAATATACTCCCATCCGCCAATACGAGTTTTCCGCTGACCGCTATGCGGTCACCAGACACTTCGTCCGCAATACCGGCATCGTCATCTTCGTGCAGCTTATCGATATAAAAGTACTTGAAGGATTCAAACGGCAACGGCCGCTCGGTCTCAGTCTGATAGACCCCGCGAGCATCCGCTAATTCCTGCGGAAGATCAACTCGCCCCTGAGAATAGCAGACCGACCCGCTGACGAGCAGAATGAGCAACACAATATGGAAACGGCAAAGATGTCTCATTCTCACCCCCTAATCGAAACAATGCTCCTTGATGTAGTTGGAAATCACGACCGATCCGCCAGACTTGATCTCACCGTAAAAATGCATTTGCACTCCTGAAAAATAGCACGAAACCGAACGGATCGGCGCATTTCGTTCATAGCGAACCGTTTGACGCAACGGTTGTGCGGACGTGCAGCGTCAGATGAGAGCTACCAATTGGATCTTGGAGGCGGCCTTTCCGCCGACGTGATCCCCGCAGGTGACGAAAGAAAAAGGCCCAGGGTAGGGCCGCTGAATTGCCGCGAGCTGCAGCTCGTGATTAGCTTCTCCTAAATATTCTGCCGGAGCGTGTGAAGCACGCGACAGAAGCCCTTGTCGGCGGCCGAGCCGCCTCCGAGATCGTCCGTGGTTCTCGCGTTCTACAAACGTTCGGCTCCTATGGAGCCAAGAAGGTCTTGTCCCCGTAGGGGACACATGAATGTAGCCCAGGGTGAGGCCGCCTCGGCCGCCACCCTGGGAAAGATGCCGCAAAATAATTCTTGGAGCTCCGTTAGGAGCGACAGAGGGATTTGTCGGCGGCAAGCCGCCTCCGAGGATTCATTTTCCGTCCTAAACCACGCCGTAAACGACGTGGCTACGCGAGGCCATTGTCGGCGCGGCCGAGCCGCCTCCCCGGAATTCATTTTCCGTCCTAGACCACGCCGTAAACGACGTGGCTATGCGAGGCCTTTGTCGGCGGCCAAGCCGCCTCCCCGGAATTCATTTTCCGTCGAAACAAAGCTTGAACAAGGTGATCCGAAAAGGAATCAAAAGCACCTCTTGACACACATGATATAATCGTAGAGGCAGTGTAAACATATGTTGTAACACCCTGATCTTTGACAATAGTGACAATAATTGTAACCGCAGGTCGCCAGAACGCCGATTTTTGTTCCGTTTTGTTCCGCTTGTTCCGCCACGCGCGGAACGGAACAAACATCGAGGAAATTGTGAGTGGTGAATTGTGAATTGTGAGTGCTCATCACTCATCACTCATTGACAAGAGTGCCCTTACTAACGTGCGGGCTTGCGGCAATGCTGACCGCCCGCTCACGCAGGCGGTTCTGACAAACACATTACCGACAGAGGGATTGTCGGCGGCCGAGCCGCCTCCGGGAATTCATTTTCCGTCCTAAACCACGCCGTAAACGACGTGGCTATGCGAGGCCTTTGTCGGCGGCCGAGCCGCCGCTGCGGTGGACGATGATGGGCGGCGTGCTGCAAACGTGCGGCTCCGCTGGAGCCAAGAATGCCCGGTCTTAGTTGACCGTTTCCGAGATCTCTTCGGCGTGTTGCAGGGCGGTGAGGTTCGCTTGGTCGGTAACGATGAGCGGGAGTTCGTCGAGGACGACCTCGTTTGCGACGGTCTGGATCCAATAGGTCCCGGCGTCCGGAAAAACGACGTTCACAAAGAAGCTCACGTTGTCGGTGAAGCCGCCGGGTGCGAGTTCGATGGTCGTCGGCTGTGAGGTTACGACGAGATTGTTCTTGTCGGGCGAGAGTATGCGGATCTCGGTGCGGTGGTTTCCCTCTCCGCGCCAATGGTTTATCACTGCGAACTTGATGAGCGAAACCGGCAATTTTTCGACCATGATGTTCTGGAAGATGCCCATCAGCGAGATCTTGTTGCCCATCTCGATGCGGACGTCGTCGCAGAGCAAGGTGTATTCGAGCGTGAGTTTTTCTGTTTCCATTAAAATTACTTTGCCCCGTGCTTCTTGAACCAAGCGAGAAGTTTCTCCCAAGCTTCGTCGGATGCTTGTTTATTGTAGCTTGGACGATAGTCGGCGTGAAAGCCGTGGTTCGCATTCGGGAACACGATGATCTCGGAGCCGGACTTGCCCTTCTCCAGTTCGTCCTGCATACGCTGAACGCCATCGACCGTGATCCCTTTGTCGAGACCGCCGTAAAAACCGATCACGGGCGGCTTCATTTCTTTCGCGTAATCAATAGGCGACTTCGGCTGAGCTTCGTTGACAGGTGAACGATCGGTGGGAACGACGCGGCCGTACCACGCTGCACCGGCCTTTAATTTCGGGTTATGGGCCGCATACATCCAAACGATACGGCCGCCCCAGCAAAATCCTGTGATCGAGATCTTCTTCTTGCTGCCCTTGTTCTTTGCCGCCCAGGTGTATGCTGCGTCGATGTCAGCCATCGATTCGGTGTCCGGGATCTTCGAGAAGATCTGCCGGTTGAGTTCGCCCGCGTCCTTGATCGAATGAACGTCGCCGAGACGCGCGTACAGAGCGGGTGCGATCGCCATGTAGCCGAGCTTCGCAAAACGCCGGCAAACGTCCTGTATCCATTCGTGCACACCGAAGATCTCGTGGACGACGACAACGACCGGAAAGTCCTTGCCCTTCTCCGGCATCGCGCGATATGCAGGCACTTCGCCGTCCTTGACGGGAATCTTCACCTCGCCCTCGATAAGGCCTTTGCTGTCGGTCACGATACGCGTCTGTGCAGCGATCGGCATCACGGCCGCGGCGAATGTACCGGCGGCAAAAATAGACCGAACGAGAAACTCGCGGCGGTCAAATCCGGTCGGCTCGGGAAAAGTGTTGATGATATCTTCACGCATAGTGTCTGCCTCGCAAATATGGAATACCCCAAGTTTTACGTTTCAAAATGCCTGCGGTCAAGAGTATAATTATCCAAAGGGACAACAAAAAAAGCAGTACCACACCATGTTTACCTACGTGTTCATAGGACTTCTTCTCGTGTTGACCGGCGTGGTCGGTCTGCAGCTAATGTTCATCTTCTACATTGAAAGGGTGTATAGGATGCGTGTCGAGCACACGCGAACGCTGGAACGCGAGGCCAAACATCTACGTCAAAAGATCGAACTCCTGGAGGAGAAGCTTTCGGAAAAGAATGCCCTGCTCGAACGGCACGGCATCGAGACCGAGACGGTTGACGAGGCATGGGCGGACATTCTTGACGATCGGAATTAGACGTCCAGTTCCGCGATCGTCGCTCCCCAACTGCCTGAAAATTCCGGCGCGTTCTTAAATCCTTTTACGAAATCCGTCTCCGACAACACCTTCCTAACGATCTCTCGCTGAACCCCGACACCTTTGCCGTGTATCAGACGTACGACGCGAAATCCGCGTTTATGTGCCTCGGCAAGATATTCCTCGACGACCGCACGAACATCCGCAGGCCGAAAGGCGTGCAGGTCGATCGAGTCGGTGATCGGCACATCAAAAGGTTCTTCGGCGTCCGTCACTTGCTCTTGAATTGATACTGCGCGATGTCTTCCGGCGGCGTCACGCGCATCCGGTTGCGATCCTTGAAGATCACGAACTTACGCTCATCGATCTGCCCGTTCTGATTTCGCAGTTTGATGCTGAAGGTCTTATTGTCGCCCTGCCCTTCCATCCGCAAAGGAAGCTGTCCCCAAACGTCCGTATTTGGCGGATTCCGCCAAACGGTGTAGTAATTCTGGTCGTACTTATCGAACGCGAGAACGAGAATTCCGTCAAAATCGGGCTCGACACCGTCGATCGCTTTTACGAGATTCGTGCGCGTCAGAATCACATAGCTTCCCGGCGTCGAGCCGTGCCCTGTGAGGTTCTTGTTCGCGGCATCGGCATCGATCCTCTGCCATGTGACGAATTTGCGATTGTTCTGCTGAAAGAACGAAATGTCGCTCGGCACCTGAAGATCGACCTGTCGGCCAAAGAGCCAACCGGCCGGTGCGGGTGAAACTGAAGGATCGAGTTTCACTTCGTACCAGATGTCGTACTTGTCGTCGATCTTTTCGGGCTCGCCTGCAACCTTAGCCGCCTCGATCTCTTCGTTCTTTTCCTTTTTCGATAGCGGCTTTCCGTCCGGCGCGCTGTCATCGACATCCGGTGCTTCGGTCTTTGGGACGAATTTCCACGACATTATCTCGAAGGTCGAACCTTTTGCGAGCTTGAAGAGAATGTTCTCGTCGCTCGAATCGGGCTGCGAGCGGAGATTCGAAGCCGCCCGAATAACGCCCGACGCTTGCGGCGAACGGTCAGCGAAAGTCTCTGCAAGCTTCTTGCTCTTTTCCATCGTCTCGCTCGTGATGACATTCTGCGCCTCGATCCAGCCTTCGGTCGCCTCGGGATCGTGCGCACGGACGCGAAACCAAAGGACCTTCTCGAAATCCACCTTGTCGAGAACGTCGAGTTTGTCGCCGCGATTCACCTCCAGGACGTCGGCCGCGACGACCGCGTACGATGTCCTTATCTGTGCTGTCTTGGAGATCACGGTCGCAGTGTCCGTTACGCCAAGCGCGCTCGTAACGCCCGAAAAAGCCTGGTCGATGTAGGTGCAGCCGACCTGAAAGAGAGAAAGCACGGCCAACGCCGCGAAAATGTGTCTGGATCTGGATCGCATCATTTAACGAGAAAGTTTTCGCCAGTTATTATAACCCAGCTTGTTCAAAATCGCCTTTTCCCGGCTGCCCGGACCGTCTTTTACTTTAAGCCCGCGGCCCGAGTCAGCAAGCTCAAATCCCGAGTTTCCAAGGGCGGCAGCAATGTCCAGCGGTTCCGTGCGATCGAGCAGCTCTTTTGCGAGCTTCCCTGTGCCATCGTAGACCGAAAATGCTTCGACGATCGCGGGAACTGCGTCAGCCTTTGAAGCCTTTCGACGATCGTGATCGTTGAAAAGTTTCCTCAAAACATCTTCGAGCGAATGCTTTGCCTTGCTTCGCTTTAAGAGTTCGAGATCGAGAATGAAAGCGGCCAGCATTCCGCGGGCGTAAAGTGTCGTTGCGTTGCCCTGCCAACGCGAGTCGGAAGCCATCGCAAGTGACACTCCCTTCGGCGACGTTCGATCGAAGGCGATCGCGGTCGAGAGCTGCGAAACAAAGTCGTCGAATCGGATCCTATTCGTCATAAGCCCGACACGGCTAGCCATATAAAGTGCGGCGCCTTCATAGAACCAATCGTACCGCCCCGCCAAGGCAACGCCGTTCGGCAGCCAAAAGTGAAACAATTCGTGCCGAAGCTGCAGGCTTAAACGCTGCAGCGACTGCGAGTTGAACGGCGCGTCGGACGAGATGACCACGATCGTGCGGCCGCGCGTGTCGGCTTCGAATCTGCCTGGCGGAGTTTCATCAGCAAACTTCATGATCACAATATCGAACGGGCCTTGCGCCGCACCGCCGAAAACACTGCGATACGTCTCGAAAAGTTCCGCGGCCTCTTTGACGGCCGCCTTATCGTCAAAGTTCCAAGCACCTTCGATCAAAAGGCTTAGGTCAGGATCTCCGGTCTTCACAGTGCGGAGATCGGGCAGGATCGCAAACAGTGCGGTAGCGCGGTCAGTGCAGGCATATTTTCCTTCCGTCAAAGAAGAACAGCCGCCCGCACTGATCCCTTTTGCATTGATGATCCGCACCGTCGCCGCAGTAGCTGCGCTGCCAAGAACCAGCGGCAAGATGTCGCCGAGGAACAAGACACCGCGGCCGTTCTTTAGCCACGAGATGTGCGCCTGGCCCGTTCGGTCGGGCGCGTCAAGACGGACAGTGTACGAAAACGCTCCAATGGTTTCAGCGGCCGCATATTCGCCGGGTGCGAACACTTTCGAGGCGACCTCCTGCCCACTTGCCCCGAGCGTTCTCATCCGCGAGATCCGTTCAGCCAGCCCCGAAACGCCTGCAAACTCGCGTTCGAACGCGATATTCCGCACCTCGCCAGCATCAAGAAATCTGCCTGAGACCTCGACAGAATTGCTCTGAGAGTCTAAACGAATCTCCGCATCGATCGCCTGTCCGCAGGAAAACGTCGCACCGGCGGCAACCAAAACGGCCGCCAACGCGATCAAATGAATACCGGCGTTCGCCCGCATTGACTTGAGCTTAGCGAACAAATAAAATAGTTGTTTCTCGATAAGTACTCCCTTGGCGATGAACACCGGTAAACCTCTTTATTAGAGTATTTTATCTTTATGAGTCTTATCAAAGTCGTCATCTACGCAATCGCGTTGGTGCTGAGCCTTCTGTTCATTGGCCGCTTCTTTTTCTAAAAGGGCGGCAAGATCGAAGAACGGGGGGCTAAAACGACGCCGTTCGCCCGTATCCCGCACGCTGTCAGGCGCGCGACAAAGACCTTAGAATCCGGCGGCTCCTGTGAAGCCGCTCTTTTTGTTTTTATTTTGCCCTTTTACCTATCTATCGATCGACCATGTCCAATCATATAAAGATAAAACGTGCCCTCCTGAGCGTATCAGACAAGACGGGATTGAATGAATTCGCCGCCGTGCTCGCGGAGTTCGGCGTGCAGCTGATCTCGACCGGCGGAACTGCACGCAGCCTTCGCGATGCCGGATTCGAGGTGACCGACGTCTCCGAGGTTGCCGGTTTTCCGGAAATGATGGACGGCCGTGTCAAGACGCTGCACCCGAAGATTCACGGTGCATTCCTTGCCCTTCGCGATAACGAAGAGCATATCGCTGCCATGAAAAACCACGGCATCGAACCGATCGACCTCGTCGTCGTTAATCTCTATCCCTTTGAGAAAACGATCGCCAAAGACGGTGTAACGCTCGAAGAGGCCGTCGAGAATATCGACATCGGCGGCCCCGCGATGATCCGCTCGGCATCGAAGAATTGGCGCAGCGTCGCGGTCGTAACTGACGTGAGCGTTTACGGCGAGATCGCAGATGAGCTTCGAGAGAACGACGGCTCTCTCTCGCTTGAGACCCGAGCCAAACTCGCCGCCGCCGCCTACAAACGCACTTCAGAATATGACGCCGCGATCACCGCATATCTTTCGCAGGCGGATTCCGGCGACGATGAGGACGCATTTCCCGCCTCGCTGAATTTGGATGCAAAGAAGGCCGCAGACCTTCGCTACGGCGAAAATCCGCACCAGAAAGCCGCACTCTATACGGCGTCGAGTTCCGGCGTCGCGAATGCAGAGCAGCTTCACGGCAAGGAAATGTCGTACAACAATTACGTCGATACAGACGCGGCGTGGAGCCTTGTCTCGGACTTCAGCGTTCCTGCCGCAGCGATCATAAAGCACACGAATCCGTCGGGCGTCGGTGTCGGCTCTTTCCTTGCCGAGGCATACAAGCGGGCACTTTCGACCGATCCGGTCTCGGCATTCGGCGGCATCGTCGCGTTCAACCGCAAGGTCGATGCCGAAACTGCGAAACTCGTCATCGAGATCTTCAGCGAGGTCGTCGTGGCTCCTGATTTTGAGCCGGAAGCTCTCGATGTTTTCCGCACGAAGAAGAACCTGCGAATTCTTCGCGTCGAGAGCGGCAAGCCCGAATCGACCGTCGTTCGACAGATCTCCGGCGGCTATCTTTTGCAATCCGCGGATCTTCACGTCATCGAAGAGAGTGACCTGCAGACGGTAACAAAACGCAAGCCGACCGAGAGCGAGATGCGCTCGCTTCTGCTTGCGTGGTCTGTCTGCAAGCACGTGAAATCGAACGCGATCGTATTTGCGAACGAGGTGCAGACCCTCGGTGTCGGAGCGGGCCAGATGAACCGCGTAGATTCTGTGAGGATCGCGGCGGCACGAGCAGAACGCTTTGACCTCGAACTGAAAGGCTCGGCGGTCGCCTCGGATGCGTTCTTTCCATTCCGTGATAACGTCGATGAGGCCGCACGTTTTGGCGTCTCTGCGATCATCCAGCCCGGCGGTTCCGTAAAAGACGCTGAATCCATCGAAGCCGCCGACGAACACGGCATCGCGATGGTGTTCACCGGAATTCGGCATTTTAGACACTGACGCGATTGCGAATTCAAGCGGATGCGTGTCAAAATACTTCGCGTGAGAACGGCCGTCATTTATTGTGTTATTTTGCTCGCTTCGGCGCTTTGCGTCTCGGCACAGCAAAGGCCGCTCCTTACCGACGACATCGACATTACGCCGGCCGGTGCCCTCGAGATCAGTGCGGGCGTCGAGTTTTTTCAGGACGCAAGATTTCCGCTCTCCGGAATGGAAGGAGATCTCACGCGGCTTGGCAACATCCGCATAAAGTCAGGCATCGCTCCGAACGTCGAGCTTCAGCTCGAAGGCGTCGTACAGGATTACGTCTCGATCGATTCGATCTCGTCGCCCTCGATCCCGCTTAACATAAGCGGCAACTCCACCCACGACTTTGGCGACATCATCGTTTCCGCAAAGATCAAACTCAGGAACGAGAAGAAGTATCTTCCGGCGATCGGCCTGAAATTCGGCTTCGAGATGCCTAATACCGATCAGGCGAAGGGCATCGGGACGAATCAGATCAATATTTTCAGCAAGATCCTCGTACAGAAAAAATTCGGCAGCGTCGTCCGCGGCACGCCGCGAATGAACTTGATGGGCAACATCGGCATAGGCCTGATGTCCGCACCGCTCGATCGCTTCTCGCAGAATGATGTCATCCTCTACGGACTTGCGGGAATTTATCGCGTCACCGACCACATCAATATCGTTAGCGAGATCAACGGCAGATCGAGTACACGGCGAAGTGCACCGATCGGAACCGAAAGCCAGGGCCAGGTGAGGATCGGAGCACAGTTCCGAGCATCCGGCCTGCGGTTCGATACCGCTGCGGCATTCGGTATCACCCGAAACAGCCCGCGAACCGGCGTTATCTTTGGCGTAACCTACGTCAGCCCGTCGATCTTCACACCCGCAAAATAACTAAACATTGACGGGCCGATTTCCGTGTCCGACCTTTTCCGCCGATCGGATAGAATCGGTAACAAATCTCTTTGCATCTGCGATCGCGTCGAATAGATCCTTGCCGTGTGCGAGGTTCGCGGCGATCGCGGAAGATAGTGCACAGCCCGTTCCGTGGACGGGTTCGCCCGCGATGAATTCCGCCTCGAATTCTTTCGTTTCCTCGCGAAGATAAAGCCGGTCCACGGCCTTCGCCGGCCGCCGCTCAATTGAGTGCCCGCCCTTTATCAACACCGCATTTGCACCGCGATCGAGCATCTTCGCACCCGCGGAATTCAGATCCGCGATCGAAGCGATCCGGCCTCCGACGATGCGCTCGGCCTCGGCTAGGTTCGGGGTTACGACGACTGCCAGCGGAAACATTTTCTCGACAAGGGCGTCGAGCGCAGCATCATCTATAAGGTCGAAACCTGACGTGGAACGCACGACCGGATCGGCCACGACGTTCCGAAGTCGAAACTCCGAAATGCTCGCGGCCACCGCCTCGATCACCTCACGTGTCGGCAGCATTCCCGTCTTCACCGCGGCGATCTCCATATCTTCGGCCACCGCTTTGATCTGCTGATAGACCGTCTCGGCCGACTGCGAAACAGAGCCGAACACGCCCGTCGTATTCTGAAAGGTCAGCGAAGCGATCGCCCCCGTTCCGAAGCAATCGTGCGCCGCAAAGGTCTTGATGTCGGCCAGAACCCCTGCTCCGCCCGAAGGGTCAACTCCAGCTATCGTCAGGCAAACAGGACGCAGATCTTCGTTCATCTTCCTCCAATTATCACGCGGCGAGAGGCTCGATCATTCAGCGATCGGATGGCCGCGACTCCGTCCGCTCCGCTTTCCAATGCTTCCGTAAAATTCCGCTCGTCGATACCGCCAAGAGCAAGAAGTTTTGAATCGCCGGCAGCGTTGACCGCTTCGACAAGCGCATCGAGCCCGACAGCTTCGCCTTTGCCGGGCGAAGCAAAAACAGGGCCGAAAAGAATGATGTCCGCACCCGCATCGCCCGCCCGCTTAACTTCAGCAATAGTGTGCGCCGAGCAGCTGATGACGCCTTCGGCCCCGACTATCTTCCGCACCGCTTCGACGCTCAACGAACGCGTCGTAAGGTGCACGCCGTCGGAGCCGGCCGCCTTGGCGATATCCGTGCGATCGTTCACAAGAAGTTTCGTTCGGCTGCCCTTAAGCGAATCGGCGAGACGGCTCGAAAGGAAACTCAAATTCCGTGCCGAGAGGGCCTTCTCGCGGATCTGGATGACATCGACGCCGTCCGCGGCAGCTTCGGCAAGCAGCCGGACGAATTCGTCCGAGCGGGACGTGAAATTTTCCTGAGTAAGTTCGCCGCTTGTAATGAGGTAAGTGATCGGAGGCTCGATCGTCATTTCGGATCTGTCGGATTGAGCTTGTGGAGCATCGCGACCGTCTTATTGAAACTGAACATTTCCCACACGGCGATGATGATGTTCAGAACGCCCAATCCCGTTACCGCACCGCGAAACCATGTGGAAGCTATCGCTCTTTGGATAGACGGCATTCCGGATCTGTCGGCAACGTACGCAAGTAGATAATTGTCTGCCCACGGCCCGAAAAGCGCGTCCCAAGGCGACAGGATCAGATACATCCCGAGCAGCAGGCAGAGAATGATAAAGAAAATGACGGTAAGGCGTTCCACCATACCGTCAAATTATAACTAAACACGCAATCGAAAACTATCGCTAATGCACGGCCATCTCGCTCCGCACTCGGCTTGCCACGTCACGAAAATCTACGTTCTCGGTATAGACCTGCTCGTAAAAGCGGTGCGCATCGACGGGATTGCCTGCCGCATCGTAGGCAGTAGCAAGCTCGTACCAAAGTCCATGCCGCTCCGAATCATCCAGATTAGGCGTTTCAAGGGCACGTGTGAACCAAGTAACGGCCATGCTTGCGTGGCCCGTTGCCATAAAGCAATGCCCCAAGAGGTTCGCGCAATGAAAGAATCTGCGGGTGCCGTCAAGCGGCGAGACGAGCGAGATCGCCTCCTGGAAAATACGTATCGCGTCTTCGGTCAGGCCCATTTCCTGATACGCGATCGCAGTGTGATATTTCGTGTCGTAATCTTCATCCGAAGGCAGCTCGTCGGTCAGGCCGAACTCGCTGCGCATATCCTCGACCGTGAGACTGTGGTTCGAGGCAGCCTTGTTGCGCAAGGCAGCAACCTTTTTCTTAACGTCCTCGATCTCGGGCCTACGGCCAAATTCGGCCTCGATCTCATCGATCGCCTTCGCCGCAAGCTCGTGATATTCGTTGTCGATGTAGAAGCTGATGCTCTCAAGATCTTTTACGAACTTCGCCTCATCGGCCTCGCTCGCGACCGATCTTTCGGACAGCGTTTGTATCGCGACCGGCTCAGGTTCGACAGGTATCGGTGCCGGAGCATCTTCCGTCTGCGCCTCGACGATGACCGGTGAAACCTCTTGCTCTTGCTCTTGCTCTTGCTCTTCCTCAACCACGGCCACGGCCGGCTGAACCTCGGGTGAATCAAATCCGGCACGGAAAAGTTCAACGTCGAGGTCGTCTTCAGCAAAGCCGTGGAGCTCCTTCAATTCCGCTAAACGCTCGCTGAACTGCGTCTCGAACGGACGAACGATCACTAGCTGCGACAGCGCAAATCTTTCGTCATCCGCCTCATTCTTTGCCCGGGCTGAGACCGCAAGACGTTCGAGCGCAACGCGGAATGCCTCTTCGTCCTTGACCCAGGAACAATATCGCACCAACAGACGCAATGCCGGCACATGCGACGGATCGCGTTCCAGGATCTCGGATATCCAGCGGCTGCAATCCTCGGCCTGTCCGCCTGCAAGCAGGTACTCGGACGACATCGAAAGGATCCTGGCCGCCGAATCAAGATCATCCGCTTTTAGATAAAGGCCTATCAGATCAAGCAGTTTCGGATAATTCGCCGGCTCGATCTCGACCAGCTGGAGCACGGCACGCTCAGCGCCATCCGTATTCCCGGAATCGATGTGGCAATCGATGAGCAGATAAAGGATGTCGCGATTGTAGGGCTCTTTTTGAAGGATGCCTTCAAGATATTCGACGGCCTTAGAAACTTTGCCGAGCGCCGAATACGAGCGGATCAAACCGTCGAGCGTACGGAGAGCGTCCGGCTGAATGTCCAAGCTGCGCTGAAACGCCTTTACCGCTTCTTCGTGATCGCCGTGGCGGTCGAATCTTCCGCCCGCCTCTGCGAACGCCTCGGCCGCGTCCTCGCTTTCGCCTTCTTTCAAATATGACTCTGCAAGGCTAAGGCAAACCTCGGTATTGTTCGGGTCAAGCAGTGCGATCTGCTTCCACATCGCCAAAGCCTCGATCCGTTTGCCCGTCGCCTCGTAATGTCTGGCGAGAGTCTCGTAATGCGAACGCGCCTCGCTCAGCGAACCCTTTAACTTGTAAAGTTCGGCGAGCTTGTTAGAAACCTCGATCGAATCCGGCTGGAGACGCGCGACCTTGTTGTAGATCGCGATCGCCTTCTGGGCAAATCCCTGCGTCGCGTAGTGTTCCGCGACCTTCATATAGCACTCGACCGCCTGCCGGCGATCTGAGGTCTTTGCGTGAAGGTCGCCGAGCATATTCATCGTTGTAATGTCCCTCGGATCGTGGGCTACAACTGCCTGATACTCGTTAATTGCGAGTCGAATCTTCCCTTGTGCGACATGCTTTTCAGCATTTCGCATCGCCTTTGTCTTGTCGAAACTCATCTTTTACTGAAATCCCACCGGAAAGGCCGATCTAACGCCCAAAAAAATTGCGAATGGATGGACACAAAGGTCAAGAAAGCGATTGACCCGTGCTGAGTAGATTAGCAGAATGCAACAAGGAACGTCAAACATTTTATACAATGTTGAACGATGCATCGGTCAAAATGAACGATTTTGATTTATATCAGCCTTTCTCTTACTCTAAACACTTCAGAATCCTCTATGAAGGCAGTCATTCTAGCAGGTGGAAAAGGCACGCGGCTTCGGCCGCTCACCATCTATACGCCGAAGCCGATCGTGCCCGTCGTCAATCGTCCGTTCCTCGAATATCAGATCGAGGTGCTGAAGCGGGCCGGCGTGGACGATATCGCGATCTCGCTCAGCTATCAACCTGATAAGATCGAGCATTTCTGGGGCGACGGCAGCGACCTCGGAGTTCGCTTGAGCTATATTACGGAAGCTTCGCCGCTCGGTACGGGCGGAGCGTATAGGTTCGCCGCGGACGGCTGCGATACGACGACCGTTGTCGTCAACGGCGACATTTTGACGGACATCGACCTCGGGGCCGTGATCGAAACGCACCGTGCGCGTAACGCGACCGCGACCTTGACCCTTACCCGCGTCGAGGATACTTCCCGTTACGGCCTCGTCGAGACGACCGCCGATAGTGCGATCACTCGCTTCCTTGAAAAGCCGAAGCCCGAAGAAGCTGCGGCCCTTGGGGTGAACACGATCAACGCCGGCATCTACATCCTCGAACCCGAGATCCTCGCTCTCGCTCCAAAGGGCGAGAACCGCTCGTTCGAGACACAGATAATGCCCGAGATCATCGAGCGCGGAATGCCGTTCTACGGCCACGTTATCGAATCCAACTATTGGAGCGATATCGGCACTCCGGCAACATACCTGACAGCGAATCTCGACCTGCTCACCGGCAAGATCCGCGGATTCGAACTGCAGTCGAATTCAGGCTCGGACATCGCGACGGCAGCGGTCGTTGACGATCTTTCCCGGCTCGCCGAGGATTGCAACATCAAGCCCGGTGCCGAGATCAAATGCTCGGTTCTCGGCCGCGGCGTCCTGGTCGAAGAGCGGGCCATCGTCGAAAATTCGGTGATCTGGCCGCATACGCGGATCGCTGCCGGTGCCGTGATACGCGATTCTGTCGTCGGCAAGAGCTGCCATATCGGCCGCAAAGCGACCGTGACCAACGGCGCGATCCTTGGCGATAAGACGCAGCTCACCGACTACACGCGCGTTTAACGTCAAATGCCTGAACTGCCCGAAGTCGATCTCGTCGCACGCCAACTGCAACGCCTTCTCAAAGGCCGAACCATCGAGACGGCCAAACTCATTCGCGCTCGGCTTGCTCCATCGACGACGCCCGCTGTATTCTCACGGCGACTCCGAGACTCCACCTTTACGGAGGTTCGACGACGGGGTAAATACATCCTCATAGAATTCGACATTTCGCACACGCTTCTCGTGCATCTACGAATGAGCGGGAGATTTATGCTCCTCGACGAAGAGGACGAGAACCCGAAGTTCGCCCACGCCGTCTTTCAACTCACCGACGGCCAACGGCTCGTATTCGACGATCAGCGGCATTTCGGCCTGATGAAGATCGTCAAGACAAATGAGATTGCAAGCTCACCGGAGATCGCAAAACTTGCTCCCGAACCGTTCTCGGAAGAATTTACCGTAGATCAGTTTCATCGCTCACTCAAAGCCGCACGCCGCACTCTAAAGGAATTTCTCCTCGATCAAACAAAAGTTACGGGTCTCGGGAACATCTATGCGGCCGAAGTGATGTACGCTGCGGGCGTTCACCCGTCCGTCAAAGCGAATCGTATCTCACGTCCGCGTGCCGAGAGGCTCTTTTCCGCGATTGAGCTCACGCTCAGACAGGCTCTCAAAATGTCGAAACGCGGCAAGCTCGATCCGAGGAATATCAATGGCAACTACGCCCCGGAGAATGGCCGTTGGCTCGTTTACGGCCGCGAGGGAAAACCGTGCGAAACCTGCTCGAACATGATCAAGCGGATCACTCACGCCGGCAGATCCACCTATTTTTGCCCCGTGTGTCAGCGTCGATAGTGGCGTAACTCCTTGACACCACGCATTGAAAGGCACAATATCGATGTAAAGATCGTGGTGAGTTATTGCGACTTGCGACCACGTTAAATAAACCGCTAAACAGCTGATGCATATTCAAAGTTTTTGAAAAGGTCTCGCTGGTTTGGCGAGGCCTTTTTAGGGTTTTTATGAAAAAGTTTCGCGACCTTATCGGAGGCGAAGGCGTTTATGTGTTTGACGGCGCCGTCGGCACACGTCTTTACGATAAGGGCATCTACATCAATCGCAGCTACGATGAGCTGAATCTCACGCAGCCGGATCTCGTCAAGGAAGTGCACGACGAATACGTTGCGGCCGGTGCCGACATCATTGAGACGAACACATTCGGCGCGACTCGCCCGAAGCTTCTGCCCTACGGCCTCGAATCGAAGCTGCATGAGATCAATGTTGCCGCCGCCCGGATCGCACGGCAAGCCGCAGGCGAAAAGGCATTCGTCGCCGGAGCGATCGGCCCGCTCGGTCTTCGCATCGAGCCTTTCGGCCCGACGTCGTTCGACGAAGCAAAGGGCTACTACCTCGAACAGGTCAACGCTCTACTCGAAGGCGGCGTCGATCTCTTCGTCCTCGAAACATTCTCGGAACTTGAGATCATCGAGCAGGCGATCAGGGCTGTCCGCGAAGTCAGCGATCTTCCCATAGTCGCCCAGATGACGATCCAGATGGACGGCAAGACCGCTTTCGGAAGTACGCCTGAGACGATAGCGACCCGTCTTGACGAACTCGGTGCCGACATTGTCGGCCTGAACTGCGGAATGGGCCCGAATCACCTATTGAACGCTCTCGAAAAGATGCGTGCCGTAACCGAAAAAGATCTTTCGGCCCAGCCGAACGCGGGACTTCCGCGTGACGTTCAGGGACGGCAGTTCTACATGGGTTCGCCCGAATATATGGCGACCTTTGCAAAGCGTTTCGTGTCCGCCGGTGCGAGATTCATCGGCGGATGCTGCGGAACTACGCCGACGCACATCAAGCTTATTGCCGATGCGGTCCGCTCGATCAGCCCTCGTCAGGCGATCAGCGAAGCGCGCCGCCAGATCGTTGCCGTCGCCGAGATAAAGCCGCCCGACATTCAGGTTGTGCCCAAGGAGGACCGAAGCCTTTGGTCGAAGAAGATCGCACGCGGCGAGTTCGTTACTTCTGTCGAAGTTCTCCCGCCAAAGGGCTGCGACGCGGACAAAACACTCGAATCGATCCGTCTTTTGCACGAAGCCGGAGTTGACGGCGTGAACATTCCCGACGGCCCGCGCGCCCAAACGCGTATGTCGGCACTTGCGACCGCAGTTCTCGTCCAGGAAAAGGTCGGCATCGAACCCGTGCTTCACTATTGCTGCCGCGACCGCAACTTGCTCGGGATGATGTCCGATCTTCTCGGTGCCGCCGCTTTGGGGCTGCACAACTTGCTGCTTATCACGGGCGACCCGCCGAAAATGGGGCCGTATCCGGACGCGACGGCCGTCTTCGACATAGACTCCATCGGCCTCACGAACATGGCGAACAAGCTCAACCACGGCCTCGATCTCGGCAACAACCCGATCGGCAAGCCTACCGAGTTCTCGATCGGCGTCGGCGTGAATCCCGGTGCAATAAATCTCGACGAAGAGATCCGCCGATTCGAGTGGAAGGTCGAGGCAGGAGCGGAATATGCCATCACTCAGCCCGTTTTTGATACCGAGCAGCTTCGGCACTTCCTCGAACGCATCTCGCACGTTCGCGTGCCCGTAGTTGCTGGCATCTGGCCGCTCGTTTCATACCGCAACGCCGAATTCATGCACAACGAAGTTCCCGGCGTGAATGTAACGCAGGAGATCCTCGAAAGGATGCGAATCGCCTCCGACAAGAGCAAAGAACACTCACGCGAAGAAGGCATCGTGATCGCACGCGAATCGCTGCTTGAGGTCCGCGACGCCATTCAGGGCGTTCAGGTCTCGGCACCGTTCGGCAACGTGAAATACGCCCTCCAGGTGTTCGAAGCACTCGAAGAAAGCTAACCAGCGGGCAGTCAGGCTCTTGTCAGTACCGCCTGCGTGAGCGGGCGGTCAGCGTTGCCGCAAGCCCGCACGTTAGTAAGGGCGTGAAATTCAACGCAGATTCCCGCCGAATTGCCACGGCATTCATGCCGTGGGACCGTGCCACAAAACCAACCTCGGAGGCGGCTCGCCGCCGACAAAACCTCGATGTTTGTTCCGTTCCGCGCGGAACAGAACAAGCGGAACAAAACGGAACAAAAATCGGCGTTTTTGGAGGTTGTGCTTACAACTTTTGTCACTTTCCGCCATTTTCCCTGCCTCGTCCGCAGTCAGATCCGCCTGCGTGAGCCGCTCGGTCAGTTCCACCGAACACCTTCTTGGCTCCGTAGGAGCCGAATGTTTGTAGAACTCGGTCATCACGAACTCTCGAATTGCCACGGC